>ERZ773213.1037-NODE-1037-length-15252-cov-5.553333_pt1 | contig 15252 bp, 12 predicted proteins | sample MGYA00580996_ERZ773213 | MGnify/ENA primary metagenome ERZ773213 (study PRJEB29015, sample SAMEA2738152) | human oral metagenome | biome: human oral; feature: human-associated habitat; material: saliva | place: China | collected 2197 ...
TTTCTACATGTACGCGTGGTAAGAATGAAAATTATGAAAGCATCGCAGAGCAGTGTGCTGAGGCAGGCTTTGATGTAGTAGGCTATACACATGGTGGCGCTGTTTCTAAAGATGGTAAAGAAGCGGTAGTACTTTCAGCTAAACCAGTAACGACAGATCAATAGTTAGCAATGTTTGAATTAACCATAATAGATTGCACCATCTTATGATAGATGAATGATTGTTCCATTATTCATTCTATATTTATCATGAAGTAATATTATATAGGTAGTGTGGAAATTCTGGCATTTTCTTACATTCTATATTGTTTTATTATATAGCTATATCATTGTTTAAGAGGTTGAGAGAATGAATAAGAAACTTACAGCGGCTACTTTATCTATTGCTATGGCAGTGACAATGGCACCTACTATGATGCAAACGGCTTCTGTTAATGCTGCGTCTGCTGCGGTACAATCTTTAGCTGGTGGTGCTATTGCTATGGCTTACGTATCTACTGCATTAAATAAAATGGATAATTCTGCAGAGGGGCAACAGGAGAGTTTGGCACGCACAAAAGAGAAAACTGGTTACTTAAACGATAGTGCAGCCCAAGAGCGTGTAAATCGAATCATGAAGACATTAGAGGCTACACCTAGTGTAAAGCGTTCTTATGTTGTATATGCAAATCCTGATGAGGAGTTCAATGCGTTTGCCACACTTGGTCGCGTTATGTCCATTAACAAGGGTGCTCTAGATACGCTAGATGATGATCAATTGGCCTATGTAATGGCTCATGAAATCTCTCATGGCGAGCATAAAGATATTATTAATGGCGCTAAGAAGCAAATCGGTCTTTCTACAGCGGTCGGCATTGCCGCTGGCGGCAGTGAAGGTGCGGCTATTTTATCTAATGTGGCAGGTAACTACTTATCCAATCAAGTGTTTACGATGAGTCAAGAAAAAGCCGCTGATGAGTTAGGCTTTAAGATTTTAAGTGAGTCTCCATACAATGTGGGTGGTGCAGCTGGTTCTATGGCAGTACTGCGCAACAAAGTGGGGGAACACTACCGTGAAGGGCTTTCACAAGTGGTAGCACCTAATAACCATCCAAAGTTGTCCGATCGGGTGAACAATAATATTTCTCGTATGTACACATATTCTGGGAATCATGTAAACGTATCGAATGGTACTGTGTACGTAAACGGTGATAATATCTATACTCCAGCAGGTAGTGGCCGCTACACAGGCGAAGAGCGTGCTTATTACATGGCTGGTAAATTGGCACGATTGTATCATAACAATCAAGTGACACCAGGTTCTGCATCCTATAGTGGTGACACTGTAACGGTAGCTGGTCAATCCATTGTTTCTACGCCAAATGCGGACGTAGCATTGCAAGTGGCAACAAATCTTAACAATGCATTTGTAAAGCCTGCAGGTTCTGCTGTTAATGCGAAAAAACCAGTGAAGGTTAAACAAGAAAAACCTAAAAAGGTAAAAGAAAATAAAAAGGTAAAAGCTGATAAAGCTAAAAAATAAATGAGAGTTATAAATGGCATATAATTTGCTTTAAGGATTTATGTTATTATAATCAGAATAATCAGAGGACTGAGCCCATGAAGGCTTAGTCCTCTTTTTACATGGATTGTAATTTTTATAGTTTGAGTATAAGTTTATATGTTAATAAGTTTATATGTTAATAAGTTTATATGTTAATAAGTTTATAAGATGTATTGAGGGATATACGAGTAAGAAATAGACTGTAAAGATATTGATAACCTTAGAGTATAAATATTGTTCATGTGTAAATAAATTATATTCATAAAGTAATAATAAGTTCATAAAAATACAAAAAAAATTTGATAATGGAATGTGAATTATAATAATTTTCAACTATAAAATATGAGTAGTTATCTTATTGAGCATAGTTTTAATAGATATAATTATTATATTTTTTATAATAATTATGAAGTATTTATGCAATGGCTTAATATTGTCTATATATGGTGGATAGATGTATATTTAAGGTGGATGAAATATGTGGTTAGAATGGAATCCTATAGAAATACCATAACGGTAGGGGGTATAGGGTTATTGTACTTATACATGCTTTATAGGATAATGTCAATGTTGGTGGTTAATCTAATAATATAGATGACCATTTTTTTGTTAAATAATACGTAATTTTATACATTATATGGAGGCTATGATGGAGTATACAATTCACCTATTTAATGCAGGTGGTTTCGTTATGTATCCACTTGTACTATTCATGTTAGCAGCATGTACTATTTTATTTGAACGTATTCGTACGTACAGAAACATCAATCATGAGTTACAACAGTTGTCCGATAGCATTGATGCAGGTCGTAATAGTAATAATTGGTCTACTCTAGAAAATTCTATAAAAAATAGTGATGATGCATTGAGTAGATTCGTATCTCCTATCGTGGAGTCTGTATATAGTGCGGAAGGTTTAGAGAACCGTTTACATGATGTGGTAGGTTACATGGATGAACGTTTAAAACGTGGTCTTAACTGGCTTAGCATGATGGTAACAATGGCTCCATTACTTGGACTTTTGGGTACTGTTGTTGGTATGATTCGATCCTTCGCAGCCGTTGGAGGCGATATTGGTGCGCCTACTGTTATCACAGGCGGCGTATCCGAAGCGTTGGTTGCCACTGCAACGGGGCTTTCAGTAGCTATCGTAGCATTAGCTATCCATAGTTGGTGTACAGATAAAGTAAATTCTGATATTGCAAAGTTAGAGCAAAAATTAGGTTCTATTATGGATTTATATATTAGGAGTCAACGATGAAACGTAGTTCAGTAGGCATACAAAAAGAACCTACCATCATGATTATACCTATGATTGATATCGTATTCTTCTTGCTCGTATTTTTCATGATGAGTACGCTATACATGAATACAGAGGAACAAATTCCTCTTAACTTACCAAAGGCCTCCTCTTCCTCTGCGAAGACAATTGAGCCTATCACGATTTCATTAACAGCTACACATAAAATGTATTTGAATGAACGTGAGATTGCCCCTGATCAATTGGGTAATGAAATTCAAGGGATTGTTGCAAAAGAACCTCAACAGGCATTTATTGTACGTGCCTCTGAGGATATTGCATATAAGGACGTTATCAATATTTTAGATAATCTTAAAATTAGTGGTGCTCGGTTTGTTAGCGTAGCTACAGAACGGAAGTGATTCTATGGTAGATAAACGATATGGAATTCCTTTCGTAGCTGCATTGGCATTAAATCTTGTATATTGGGGTGTTGTAGGTGATTGGTTTGGTCATATAAAACCTCCAGAAACACCCAAAAAAGACTTGGTTATCAACCTCGATATGGGGCAGCAAGAACCTCCTCAAGAAAAGAAGGATCCTGAGAAACTAAAGATTCACCCTGACGACAAACCCGTCGCAGGGGGCGGTAAAGCAGGTAGTGTGTTGCCTGATTTATCGGGAAAGCCCACAGAAGGCTTAAAAAATCTGAATCCTTACTTAGGTGGTAATGAGACGGCATCAGTCAATTTGAATGGTAATACTGATAATCCTGTTGGCATTCCAGGGAGTGGAAATGTACCTGGCCCTGGAGGTGGTAACGTTGGCAATGGTGGTAAAGCTAATGATGGGCTAGGCTCAGAAGGGGGAAATCCTGGTACTAGTAATACGGAAGGTACGGGTTACTTTGATGTTTCTGAATACCGAGCTAGCTTAGATGCTAATAAAGTAATGCCGCCACAAGCTGTTCGACGAGGTATTACCGGAGTAGTTACTATTAGAGTTTATTTTGATGGTGAAGGTAATTATGTAAGTGCTGAAATTGAAGAAAGCAGTGGCTCTAGTCTTCTAGATAATGATGCACTTGCACTTGCAGCTAGGTCAGGCGGTGCTATAAATACAACTGGCGAACCCAAATCAGATGTTTTTTATATAAGATATAGCTTTGAGTAGTGATTTGAATAGCTAGATTTAGTTGGAATAAAAAGCAAATTTAATATGGAATATATATTATGTAGGGGATATGAGGATACTCGTATCCCCTACACTAAATTGCCCGTTGTTGTAGTATTTAAGCTATAAATTAATAGATTTTAAATAGTTTTTAATAGAAGATATAGGATGATAAATGAAATGAATAAATATGTATATACGGCCACAATGATAGGTTTATTTAGTGTGACTACTAATGGTTATACTGTAGATGTAACAACTAATCAAAGTCAAGAGGCGGCAAATATTATTAATATAACAGCTAATCGTACAGCGTTATTAGATTTAGATACACCGGTATCGACTTCTGTTATTACCCAAGAGGATATACAAAATAGCGGCGCTAAGACGGCTTTTGATGCGGTCGCCAATGTACCGGGTGTAACCATTAATTCCTTTAGTGCGTCTGGCGCAGATTTTGGTGGCATGGATAGCCGTACGAATATTCGTGGCCTCGACCGCGGTGCACTTGTTCTTGTAAACGGTGTACCTATGAACTTAAATGGTAAGAGCGGAATTGGCTCTATACCTACCAGTGCCATTGAGCGCATTGAAGTTGTAAAGGGGGCGGCCTCTACCTTATATGGCGCAGAAGCTTTAGGTGGCGTTATAAATATTATTACAAAAACGCCGTCAAAAGAGGGTGGTTCTGCTACAGTAGCCGTGGGCAATCGAGGGGCTAAGCGATTTGATCTTTCTTATGGTACTGATCGTTTTCTTATTGGAATTGATAGAAAATACTGGGGAACTCAAGATCCATCTACACCTGTGCGGTATGACTATACGGGTCGCAAGGGTTATGATTACTACACTACGCGCAACAAGGGTAATTCCTTAGGCGTGTTCATGAGTGGTAAGCTTTCAGATAAGATAACCTTAAATTATAATCGCGCTGAAAGCCGTTCCTCCTTTGGTCTGATTAGTACAGAAACAAATCCTATGAGACAGGCTCATCATTCTACGACATATCATTACAAGGATGACCGCAACAATGCATCTTTGATTTATAAGGATGACAATACGACAGGAACATTGTTTTATAATGACCGTACTATGCGTGGTGAAAGCCGTGTTCATAGTGCTAAACAGTTCAAGCCGACCGAAACCAGTTATGTAGCTCGTCAATATGGTATAGATGTACAACATGAATGGGACTTTAGAGGCGGTAAGGATTATTTGATTGCCGGTGTTACAGGTAAGCAAGAAACCTATCGCGCCACACAGGCCCCTGTGTACACACGCCCTCATCGTAATACCTATGCGGTGTACAGTAGCTATTCTCGTGAAATCAATCCAAAATGGACTGCCATTTTGGGCTTGCGCTATACAGCTATTAGTGATCCTATTAAGGACCAACATGTGTTAACGCCTCAGTTCCAATTGTTGCATACCATCAATAAAGATTCCTCCATGTACTTAAATATAGGGAAAGCTTACACGATGCCTAGCTTGAGTGATACATTCCGCAGTGTAAACCGCCAATACACAGCAGTAAGTGGTAAAAATCTTAAGCCTGAAGAGGGTTGGAACTATGAATTAGGTTATAAACGCCTTAATAAGAAGGATAGCTGGAAGGTGGACGTGTTCTATATGGACTTCAAGAACTTCTTCCAATGGCAACCTGATGTAAATGGTCGCCCAACCGTTCGCGTAAACGGTGGTCAATTCCACAATGTTGGGATTGAAGCTGAGTATAGTAGACATTTGTCAGATCGACTCAAAATGAGTGTAAGTGGTTCTTATTCTAATCCAAAACAAAGGGAAATGAATGAAACCTATTGGAAACAAGCGGCTCCTAAGTTACAGTTTACAACCGGTATTCATTATAAAAGCTCTACTTGGGATGCAGGCACATCTTTGAACTTTGTAACCAAACGTTTGCGCAATCGCGATGGTGGCTTGAACCCTAACATTGCTCTTTGGAATGCTTACGTTGGGTATCACTTTAATAAAGATGCTACATTACGCCTCGATGCACGCAATCTTTTGAATCGTCATAATGTGGTATCCAATGGAGATTATGAATACTGGGATGCACCATTCAATTATGAATTAAGTTATACACAAAAATTTTAATATGTATTAGTGATACAATCCCCCGAGAATGCAGTAGTGGTAGGGGTATGGGTTTTGTGCGGTCCAAATAAATGTGTAATAATACAAATATGTAGTTTATATAATTGTGTGAATGTATATATGTGTTAAGTGAGGCATTTGGTATGAGACAACAAATTAAGCATCGTATATCTATACTTGTGGGTTTAGCATTGATAGGATTGTCTGTGAATGGATATGCAGCAGAGGTAAGTGCTGATAAGACTCCCACTACAGCTGCATCGAGTGAATCTAATGGAGCATCTGAAATCCATACTATTAATGTAACAGCAAATCGCATGGCTCTTTTAGATTTAGATACGCCGGCTGCGATGGATGTTATTACTCAAAAGGACTTAGCTAATAGTGGTGCCAAAAATGCATTTGATGCGGTTAATATGGTGCCCGGCATTACGTCTTTTTCCTATGGTGCATCTGGTCTTGAATATGGGGCTATGGATAGCCGTGTGAATATCCGTGGTCTTGAACGGGGCTCTTTGATTCTCATGAATGGGGTACCGATGAACCTCAATGGCAAGGGCGGACTTAGCTCTATTCCGACTAGCTCTATTGAACGCATTGAAGTATTAAAAGGTGCAGCGTCTGCTTTATATGGCGCTGATGCTATGAGTGGTGTTATCAATGTAATTACTAAGACTCCAAGTAAAGAAGGGGGCTCTGCTACGATAGGTTTTGGTAATATGGGCCGCCAAACTTATAAAATTAACTATGGGACGCCTCGCTTCTTAATAGGTGTGGAACGTAACTTCTTTGGCGCTCAAGATCCAGAAACCCCTATCCGCTCCGATATCGGTGGTTATGCTAGAGGCTATGAATATTATACAGCTCGTAACAAAGGGAATTCTTTAGGTGTATTTATGAGCGGTAAATTAAATGATAAGTTGACTTTGAACTTTAGCCGCTTTGAAGGTAATTCTTCTTTTGGACAGTTGAGTACAGAAACGAATCCTATTAAGCAAAAGCTTCACTCTACAACATATGCTTATAAAGATACTAAAAACAATGCGTCTTTAGTTTATAAAGATGGCAATACTACAGGTACAATCTTCTACAATGATAGAGATTTGTATGGTAAAAGTCGCGTACATAGCAAAAAGGCATATACGTTGAGTGATAATAACTATATTGCTCGACAATATGGTTTTGATGTGCAACATGAATGGGATTTCCGCGGTGGTAAGGACTATTTTATTGCGGGTGTACTTGGTAAACGAGAAACATATCGCACCACATCTGGTCCGTACTATGGAAATCCACATCGCAATAGTTATGCTGTTTATGGTACATACTCTTATCAGATTAATCCTAAATGGACTAGTATTTTAGGCTTGCGTTATTCGGATATTAAAGACCCTGTGAAAAATCAACGCGTATTAATTCCTCAGTTCCAATTACAACATCGTATTAACAAGGAATCATCCATGTATATAAATGTTGGTAAAGCCTTTAGAATGCCGAACTTAAGCGATACTTTCAAGAAAATTAATAAAGGCTATGCCTCTGTTAGTGGACGCAATTTGAAACCTGAAGAAGGTTGGAATTATGAATTAGGCTACAAACATATTACCAACAAAGATAGCTGGAAAATAGCGGCCTTTTATATGGACTTTAAGAACTTCTTCTCTTGGAAACCGGATAGCAATGGTAAAAACACGATTCGCGTAAATGGTGGTCGCTATAGAAATGTCGGTATCGAAGCCCAATATGGTCGTAAATTAACAGATCACTTAAAAATGACTGTGGGTGCATCGTATTCTAATCCAAAACAACGAGAAATCGATAAGACCTATTGGAAACAAGCTAACCCTAAATTGCAATTTACAGGGGGTATCCATTACAATAGCTCAACCTGGACTGCAGGTACTAGCATCAACTTTGTTACAAAACGGATGAAGAACCGCGATGGCGGTACAAACCCAAATCTTATAGCTTGGAATGCATACGTAGGCTATCAGTTCAATGAAAACTCATCCTTGCGGTTAGATGCACGTAACTTGTTAAACCGTCATAATGTTATTTCCAACGGTGACTGGGAATACTGGGATGAACCATTTAATTACCAACTCAGCTATACTCAAAAATTCTAGACTTTATGTAATCGCTAATTAGAACTATACAAGGAGTATCATCATGAACAAGAAAATTGGATTTTTCATATGTTTGATGATACTCCTTTGTGTATGTTTAACAGGTTGTGGACCTCAATCTGAGGATGGTGTAACGCCATATACGCGTTATGTTGAAAGTCACGATGGCGTTCAAGTTGCTGTTCCAGAGCATCCAAAGCGGATTTTATCACTGTCCTCTGCGTTTGACACAATTTTATTAGGACTTATAGAACCAGAGCGTTTAGCAGGCATTAATAAATTGTCTACCTATGAGGAATATTCGCTAGAGGCAAAGCGCGCAAAGTTGGTAAAACCTGTGTTGAGCTCGTATCCTTTGGAGAAAATTATAGCCTTGAAACCGGATCTCGTTATAGCGCCAGATTATATATCGGCTGATGTTATCTATGGTTTACGGCACATGGGTATAGCCACTGTTGTGGTACCTACTCCTTCTACGGTGGACGGAGTGATTCAGAATGTGATGGAGATTGCTCATATTATCGGGGAAGATGAAAAGGGTAGATTTTACAATCGGAAGATTCACCGTGAAATAGATGAAATAAAGCACCTAGCGGAATCTATTCCACTTGAGCAGCGTAAGACGGTTCTCTTTGTGTCATCTATGGACGGATACACGGGCACAGGAAGCCTTTTTGATGATATGTGTCACTATATGAGCATCTATAATGCACCTGATCGGATTGGTTTACCACCACGAATACCTTTTGGGGAGGAGCGTGTGCTAGCCATGAATCCAGACTATATTTTTATTCCATCCTATAAAGGAATGGACAAGAATTTGGCGGATAGATATTTAAAGAATCCGGCCTTTCAAAATCTACCTGCTATTAAGGAAAATCGAGTTAAACCCTTACCGGCAGCGTACTTATATACAATGAATCAGCATATTGGTGAAGCAATGCTAGCCATTATGCATACTGTGTATCCTCAATTAGAAAGGAATTCTCATGACTAGACAGAAACAACGCATCATGGCCATAACTCTGATTGGGGTATTGCTATGTATTGTGAGTTTATTGGCACTCCATGTAGGGACCATTATGATTCCTATCGGTGGGGGCGTGCAAAGTATTTTAAATGGCATGGGTATCTCCGTGAGTTTCACGGAGCCTATTACGGCTGAGCAAGAGGCCGTATTGTGGTTTATCCGCATGCCACGCCTTATCATTGGCCTTCTCGTAGGAGGCGCCTTGGCACTGGCTGGTGCGGTTATGCAAGGGGTATTCTCCAATCCATTGGCAGATCCAGGTATTATGGGCGTATCCGCTGGGGCATCCCTCGGTGCGGTTATCGCCATTGCCCTTGGCGTAACATCTCTTAGCATGTTTTACATGCCTGCCTTTGCTTTCGTTGGAGCCTTTGTTTCCGTTGGGATTACTATTTTGTTAACCTGGCGCAATAACAAGCTCGACACCACAACCTTGTTGCTGGCTGGTGTAGCTGTTAGTATGCTGCTCGGCGCTTTCACATCGGGTATTTTGACGATGATTAATGAATATCGCTTGCGCGAATTCCTATTCTGGATGGTGGGGGGACTTGATTTCCGCCGTTGGGATCACGTTTTGCTAGCCGTGGGCCCTATCGTGACGGGCAGCGTTATATTGATGATGCTCGGTCGTCACTTGAATGTGCTCGTTCTGGGCGATACAGAGGCGCGTGCCTTAGGCTTGCCTGTTATGGCATATCGCATGGTATTCCTATTTCTAGCATCCGTAGTTACAGCTACCGCTGTATGTGTCAGCGGATCCATCGGCTTTGTAGGTCTTGTGGTACCTCATATTGTACGGCTCTTGGTTGGGCCAGATCATCGAATACTATTGCCTATGGCGGCTGTTGGAGGTGCCTTATTCCTTGTATTCTGCGATACATTAGGCCGCGTCATCGCTCAACCGGTTGAAATTCGCGTAGGTATCATGACGGCTCTATTAGGGGCACCATATTTTCTATATTTACTTCATCGCTTGCGTCGTAAAGGAGGGGCCTAATGAAACTAGATGTTCAATCTCTATCTGTCACATTAGGGGAGACCACCATTGTGAAAGACGCATCCTTTGCCATTGACCGCGGTGAGTTTGTCGGTATTATCGGCCCTAATGGTTCTGGTAAAACAACGTTGTTAAAAGCATTGCGTGGCCTTTATCCTACATCTGGTGGAAATATTTTCTGGGATGGTAAAAGCATCTCTTCTTTAAGCGATAAAGAAATCGCTCATTATGTGGCGTATATGCAACAGTCTGTAAATGTTTCCTTCGATTATGAAGCCATCGATATTGTGATGACCGCTCGTTATCCTTATTTGAAATGGTGGGAACAAGAAGGCCCTGAAGATAAAGTTATCGTTGAACAGGCTATGAAAGAGGTAGGCGTTTATCATCTGCGGAATCGTTCTGTACAATCTTTGAGTGGCGGTGAGCGTCAACGGGTATTCTTAGCAAAGGCTTTGGCACAACAAACAGAGGTTCTATTACTAGATGAACCGACGGCTGCTCTCGATTTAGTCTACGCTGACGACATTTTCCATGAAGGCCGCCGATTATGTGACGAAGGCAAAACGATTTTAATCGTCGTTCATGACTTAGAGTTAGCTGCCAAATATTGCACCAAACTCGTTTTGGTGAGTGATGGTCACATCGTTGATGTAGGTGCACCTCGAGATGTATTGACGGCAGAAAATTTACGAAATGCGTTCCGTTTATCGGCCGCGGTTTACGATGATCCGTACTTTAAACAACAACGTATCTTTGTATTCCCAAAAGGAACTACAAAGATTGATGACTTCAAACAAACCGAAACTACTTCAGAAATGTCTATTGATCCAAATCTGAAATAGTTAAAATGGATTACGATACTTAGCGTTTTCCTAGGGGTTATTGATTTATTATGTATGGTGACTATTTTGTATTGCGAATCTGAGTGAGGTTAGGCGTATGCTATATCCATTTACTGCTATTGTTGGTCAAGATGAAATGAAATTGGCCTTGTTGCTTAATGCCATAAACCCATCAATCGGCGGTGTGTTAATTGAAGGTGAAAAAGGCACGGCTAAGTCTACGGCTGTACGTGCGTTAGCGAATCTGTTACCTCCTATGGAAACAGGCGCATCAGCGATGTCTGTTGTTGAGCTACCTATCAATGCTACAGAAGATCGCGTTGTAGGATCCATAAATTTGGAAAAGGCATTGCAAGAGGGTGTAAAAGCCTTTGAACCGGGTATTTTACACGCAGCACATCAAAATATTCTCTATGTAGATGAGGTGAATCTATTAGATGACCATATTGTAGATATTTTGCTAGACGTGGCCGCTATGGGGGTAAACACCGTAGAGCGTGAAGGGGTAAGCCATTCTCATCCATCTCGCTTCATCCTCGTCGGAACTATGAACCCCGAAGAGGGGGACCTCAGACCTCAGCTCTTAGATCGCTTTGGGTTGTCCGTCATGGTCTATGGTGAACAGGATCCAGCACAGCGGATGGAGGTGATTAAGCGACGTCTTGCATTTGGCGATGCTCCAGAAGCGTTTATAGCGTCTTATGAGGAATCGGAGCGAGCATTACATGAACGCTTGCTACAAGCTCGCAAATTATTGCCAACTATTATTCCATCTGATGATATTCTCCTTAAGATAGCAAGCATCAGCATCGGCGTTGGCGTTGATGGCCATCGTCCAGATATTACGATGATGCACACCGCTCGCGCTCATGCAGCCTTTCACGGTCGCTCACAAATCGTAGATGACGACATTAAGGTGGCTGCAAGATTGACGTTAAAACATCGCATGCGGAGATTGCCTTTTGAAGAACAAGGTCACGACGAAGACCGCATCGATACAGTAGTATCTGCGGTAATCGAGGGCTAGCTATGGATACATCTGTACAAGAGGCCCTCAAATTAGGCCTTGTAAACGACCAGATACATAGCATCGTCATTTCTGGGGGGACTGGTGTCGGTAAAAGTTTTATGGTTCGTCAGTGCCTCGACACATGGCATATTCCCTATCGTGTTATACCGGTTTATATAGATAGCTCACAACTTCAAGAAAGCATCGATTTTGAAGCCTCTCTCGAGCAAGGCAAGATGGTTATGTCCTCTAGCCTACTAGATGACGATAATACGCGATGCTGGCTCATCGATGATGGTCATGTGCTATCTCCAGAAGTGCGTCATGCCTTATTAACAGAGGTAAAACGCCGACAAATCTTGTTGATTATGACCATAAACCATGAGGATAGAGCCTTAACTGATGCGGAATGGGAACTCGTAGACGTACATGTATCTATGGAACCAGCTTCATTGGAATCTAGGGTGGCGGTATTACAACAAATTCGAGATGGAATTTCTTGCGCTGATACTGTGCCAATTTCAATAAAAGCAAACTCATCTGAGGGTGTAGTCAGTTTAATCGATCATAAGCGGATTTCATCTATTGCCGTTCCTGATGCAATGATTTCATTAGCCATTTCCTATGCACTCCAAGCTCGTACTGTAGGTCACGGTGCAGAGTTTGTATTGCTCCAAGTTATGAAATCATTGGCGCTTCTTGATGGTGTTTCTTACTGTAAGCCCATTCATGCAGAGCGGGGCGCTCTTTATGTACTGCCTCATCGGATGAAGCGTGATGACACAACCACATCACAGCCTTCACAAGGGGAGAATGGAAATAGTAAAACGGATAGAAATCAACTAGAAAATAGGGCCGAACATGCATCGGACCAAGCTGATGAAGATGCACAATATGAAGCGGACCAAAATGATTCTATGGGGAATGAAGCAGCTCCTAAGGATTCAAACGCTAATGATGGGGACACTCATTCTGCTATGAATAGTGCAGAAGATGCATCTTCTCAGCAAGACGATTCAAGTGAAGCTGATGGGGCTAATGAATCCAATGACTTAGATACTACACAGAAGGAATCCAGTGATTCCGAGGCTATGAACGTAGGTGGAGGCGAGTCACAACGCTTATCCTCTTTATATTTGCCCGATACGGTTGCCCGTATAGCTAACCAATTATTCCAATGGAAACTAGAATCCTCTAAAACAGTAGACCGTCAGTATCGAAAGGGCTCAGGTCGTCGCCTCATGACCAAAACAAAGGACACGAGAGGGCGTATGATTCGAGCTTACCAAGATGAACATGCCTTAGAGGACTTGGCGCTAGTAGATACGTTGCGAGCGGCAGCACCTTATCAACGATTGCGGGCTGCTACTAAAATGGAACAAGAAAAGCTATTTACTCAGTCCCAGCAATTAAAGCAACAAGGCGGCAAGGGATTATCTTTAGTGATAAAATCTCAGGATTACCGCCGAAAAGCCCGTGAAAAGCGCATTGGTGCATACCAGCTTTTCGTAGTAGATGCCAGTGGGTCGATGGCGGCGCGTCATCGTATGGAGGCCACTAAAGCGGCTATTCTCAGTCTCTTGCGAGATTCTTATATCCACCGTGATTCGGTAGGGCTCATTGCGTTCCGCAAGGAGTCGGCAGAGGTGTTATTGCCTTTCACGCGCAGCGTAGAGCGAGCAGAGCGACTGTTAGCCTCTATGCCTACAGGCGGTAAAACACCATTAGCTCACGGTTTACGGATGGCCTATACCCTGTGCGATAGATTGTTGCGTGCCCATCGGGCGGAACGAATTCAGATTATATGTATCACCGATGGTCGTGCTACTTCGGGGGCTTCTGAGGACCCTGTAGGGGAGGCGAAACAATGGGCTCGTATTTTAGGGACCTTGCCAGTAGACTGTATCGTTATCGATACGGAAACGGGCTTTATCAAGCTCGGCTTAGCTAAGGAATTGTGTAAATTAATGAATGGCAGTTATTATGCGATGGACTCTATTACGTCAGATAGTATTTTGCGCGTATCGCGGAGGTAGATCATGAGTCGACTCCTGTATATTTCTAATTTAGGAAAACAAATCCAATATATAGAAAAAGCTGTTGCTACTTACCCGGAACTCTTACAGGGCGAGGTGGACCTTTGCAATATGAAAAAGCCTCCTCAATGGGATGCTGACTTTGAAAGTCGCTTACGCGCTGCCGATGTAGTTCTGGTAACGAATATGGGGGTTGGTTTAGACTCGCCCTTCTTAGAACGTCTGGAACGCTGGTTATATGCACATCATCCTAAATACTGGATTGATGTAGTAGAACCTAAGAAAACAGATATTTTATATCGCAATTTGGATGAGGATAAACGGGTCCTTCTTGAAAGCTACCGCCGAACCAGTGGGGTCATGAATTATGTACGCTTAATCAACGGTGCTTTCAGTACAAAACCTACCTCTGAATGGGAAGAGCCAGATCCTATTCCTTGGCAAGCCATTATGGGTCGAGAAGGCAATATCTACGAAACCTATGATGAGTTTATGGATGCCGAAGGGAACCCTGATTGGCCGTCCATTGCGGTGTACTTTTACCGTGACGAGTGGATTATGGGGGATATTTATTATCAACAGGCCTTATTTGAAGAAATTTATAAACATCAGTACAATCCAATTATCTTTTATGGGCAATACGGTTCGAATCCTCGCGTAGGCATTCCGAATATGAAATTGTCCATGAACCATCTTTTTGGGAAGGATGTATTCCCCTTTGACGTGCTTATCAACACTTGTAAATTCTCCTTCCAGTCCTTAGGGGCTCAAACCTTGGAGGAGTTAAAGTTACAGGACGTACCTATCGTTCAAGGTTATACCATATACATGGATGAGAAATCCTGGGCTGAGAATCCACAAGGAGTTACGCCGTTAGATGTGAATTTATCCATATCACAGCCTGAGTTAGATGGCGTTATTCAAGGCGGTGTAGTGGCTTGTCAGACCTTTGATGAGCGTGGTCACTATGTGTATTTACCTGTGAAAGAGCGCATTGCGGCCGTCGTTCAGCGAGCTATTAAATGGTCTAAGTTGCGTTATATTCCTGTATCTGAGCGAAAGATAGCCATTATTTTACACAACTATCCGCCTAAGAATTCTAATATTGGTTCTGCAGCAGGCCTTGATACGCCTGAGTC
>ERZ773213.1043-NODE-1043-length-15218-cov-20.481171_pt1 | contig 15218 bp, 7 predicted proteins | sample MGYA00580996_ERZ773213 | MGnify/ENA primary metagenome ERZ773213 (study PRJEB29015, sample SAMEA2738152) | human oral metagenome | biome: human oral; feature: human-associated habitat; material: saliva | place: China | collected 2197 ...
CGTCTTTCATCACAATCAAGCGATTTCCATATTTCAAAGCATCTTCCATATGGTGTGTGATCATAAGAGCTGTGAGGGCATCTTGTTTCACAAACTCATCGGTCAAGGTCATGAGCGCCTGACTGGTTTTTGGATCCAAGGCTGCAGTGTGTTCGTCTAAAAGCAAGAGTTCTGGACGTTTCAGTGTCGCCATCAACAGACTCAAGGCTTGTCGTTGCCCACCCGATAGAAACTCAACGGCTGTATCGATATGATTTTCCAAGCCATTGCCGATCTTAGCAAGGACTGTTTGAAACTCTTCTTTATAGCTGGCCAAGTGACGCGGGATCAAGCCACGTTTTTCTCCACGAAACTTCGCTACCAAGAGGTTTTCCGCTACTGTCATGCGAGGCGCTGTGCCCATTTTAGGATCTTGAAAGACCCGCGATAAGTACTTAGCTCTTTTTTCAGGAGAATAGTTGGTTACATCTTCCCCCAAAATATAAATCTTCCCACTACTCACCGGAAGCGTCCCAGCAATGGTATTAAAGAGGGTTGATTTTCCAGCTCCATTGCCCCCCAAAATTGTGATAAAATCATGCTCTCGAATTTCCAAGGAAACATCATCCAGAATGACTTTTTCTTCGTTCATCCCATTGCTCACAGCTTTGGTTACATTTTTTAATTCTACAATCGCTGTCATTTACTGAATTTCGCTCCTTTCATGATTTTTCCCTTAAAGGTTGGAATCATCAGGCAGATAGCTAGGATCAAGGCACTGAAAATCCGGATATAGCTGGTATTGATGCCAAGCGCAATCACAGCCCAAATCAAAAATTGGTAGGCAATCGAACCGATTGCGACGCTGAGCAAACGCTCCGTCAAGGTGACATTTGAAAAAAGAACTTCCCCAATAATGAGACTGGCAAGTCCAATAACGATGACACCAATCCCACGTGAAGCGTCGGCATAACCTTCTTGCTGGGCCATCAGTGCACCAGAGAGGGCAATAATCCCATTTGAAATCACCAAACCCATCAATTCCATCCGGTCAGTATTGATCCCGAAACTTTTAGCCATGTCAGCATTGTCACCTGTCGCGATATAGGCTTGACCTAAACGTGTATCTAAAAAGAAAATCAAGCCAAGAATGACGAGGGTCACAAAAATCAAGCCAATCAAAATTTCACTTAAACCTCCAGCAAAGGGAAGATAATCTTGAATTTTTTTATAACCCAAGAGTCCCAGATTGGCCCGTTGCATCACAAAAAGAATGACTGAGTTACAAGATGTCATCACAAGAATTCCTGACAAGAGTGTCGGGATTCTCCCTTTTGTATAGAGAAGACCCGTCGCAAGTCCTGCCAAGCATCCTGCACCAATAGCAGCAAGCGTCGCAATCAGTGGATTGACCCCCTTGGTAATCAAGGTAACCGCCACCGCTCCTCCAAGCGGAAAGGAACCTTCAGTTGTCATATCTGGAAAATCTAGAATTCGGAACGTCATAAAGATTCCTAACCCTAAAATGGCCCAAATCAAACCTTGTGAAACAATTGAATTAATCATAGTTTCTCCCTTCGATAATAGTAGTTTAATTGTAACATAAATATGGAGGAGAACCTATAGCTTTGGAAGAATTAATTCTAATCTGTGTTCTAACTTCCTAAAATTCATTTTCCTTTTTCAGTCGATTCGAACAAACCATCTCACCGGCATCGCAGAGATCAATAGAAAAAAACGAACGATAGGTACCTTGCCTTTGTGAAAACCAAGGTTTTTCATTCGTTTTTTCTATCATCAAGTTTAATCTTTGGAAGTATTTCTAGTCGCTTTGTTTCCTATCTTGCTCTACGACAATAAGGGTGTGAAGTTCTTCCACTCCAAACCCTACTGTTATTCCAATTTCAAGTGGATTCATTCCCCTTGTTGCCGACAGTTTGATCTTTCAAATTGCTGTACTAGCATACTGTTTTCTCAATTTTAAGTCAATGAAATTCTACTGAAACTAGTAACAGAATTATTTCTGATATATTTCACATCTCTATTTACATGGGGTTTCTACTTCTATAATAGATAAACAAAGAGGCTCGCTCTCTCAAGCAAAGCCTCTTCATGTTTGAACTAAAACGGTCACCTCATCAACAAGTTTGTCGATGTCACCTCCATTTTAGTCTTCGCGTTTTTTACGTTTTGCAAGTCCCGCAAGTCCGACCATACCAAGTGCCGCACCTAACAATGCAGCAGACGCTGATTGCTCTTCACCAGTTTCAGGAAGTGCTGGAGCTGGAGGAGTTGTAGGTGTTGGTGGTGTTGGTGGTGTTGGCGGTGTTGGTGGTGTTGGCGGTGTTGGCGGTGTTGGTGGTGTTGGTGGTGTTGGTGGTGTTGGCGGTGTTGGCGGTGTTGGCGGTGTTGGCGGTGTTACCTTATTGTTAAACTCGGTATCTACCGGCAACGTAGAAGTTGCTGTCAACACTTTACCATCCTTAGTAACTGTTACAGTCACTGTCGCAACCATCTTATCATATTCTACACCAGCTTCCGTACCTTGCACCTCTTCAACTGTATAAGTGTACGTACCTTCTTGACCACGTGTATACTCAAGAGCTGAGAATTTGATCTTACCAGCTGCGTCGTTACTTACTGTCTCGATGATGTTACCATCTTTATCCTTAAGAACAAAGCTAAACTCACCAGCCTTCAACTCACGACCTTCAAGTCGCTTAGTAAACTCAAACTCAACCTTAGTTGGGATGTTTACTACACGTTTTTCAGTTGGTTTTTCTGGTTTCTTAACAGTTCTGCTAGTTGGATCGTATTGGTGTACAATTTGAGTTGCTGTATTTTCAATATCCACACCATCTTTCGCAGTTGCTTTGATGATTGCAGGGATTTCAAACTTGTAATAACGTCCAAATGCAAACTTAGTTGTATCAATCACTTGCGTGTTGTTGGCATCGCCTAGTGATTTCGTGAAGCCAGCTTTAAGAGTCGCTGTGATCACACCATTATTGACCGTGATATCGAACTGATCAGTTACATCTGCACCTGTCACTCCATCGTAAGCTTTAATTTCTGCTACGTTGACATCTAAGTTTTCGCTGTCATATTTATCTGTTACACCTACAGATTGAATATTTTGAGCTTCTGTGAATTTAGTTGTATCCAACCATACTTGGTAGTAAACTTTATCACCCTTCTTAAGTGTCTGTGTATTAATATTTTGAGCTTCATTGTTGGCTGTGCCATCCGCATATGGGTTGGCGTTTGTATCACCATACTTGTCTGCCAATTCAGAATCATCGTCCAAGAGTTTTGTTCCTGTAAGATCAAATTTCGATTCATTCAGGATATATTTCTCTGGGTTAAATTCTGGAGTTTCTGGCGGAGTTACCTTGTTGTTAAACTCTTTGTCTGGTGCGTCTACAACATTCTTCACGATTGCTTTCGCTGTACCATTATGAGAGATTGAAACACTTACAGTCGCAACCATTGTATCGTATGTGACAGTTGCGTCTGTTCCTGCAACTTCACGTACTGTATAGTTGTAAGTCTTGCCTAGATCCTCGTTACCAAACTCAAGTTTCTTGAAGTTGATCTTACCAGCTGCGTCGTTCTTCACGCGTTCGACTTCAACGCCATCTTTTTCAAGAATGAACTCGAATTCACCTGCTTGAAGAGCACGGCCATCAAGGGCTTTCGTGAATTTCAACTCAAGTGGTACTGGAACGCTGTTTACACGTTTTTCAGTTGGTTTTTCTGGTTTCTCAACCTTGTTCGTTCTTGGGTTGTAGTAGTGTACGATTTGTCCAGCTGTATTTTCGATATCTTTACCTGGCTCAACACTTGTTTTCACTGTTGTCACGATATCAACTTTATAGTAACGACCAAATGCGAACTTAGTTGTATCAATGATTTGAGTATTGTTGGCATCTCCTAGTGATTTCGTGAAGCCAGCTTTAAGAGTCGCTGTGATCACGCCACCAGTGTTTGCGATATCAAACTTAGAAGTAACATCTGCACCAGTTACGCTATCGTAAACCTTGATTGAGTTCACATCCAATTTATCTTCATCATAGTTATCTGTGATGCCGAGTGTTTGAATGTTTTCAGTGTTGGTTGCGCTAAATTGTGTTGTGTCTAACCATACTTGGTAAACCAATTTAGTGCCTGGTTTCACTGTCTTCGTATTCAAGTTTTCTGGTTCATTGTTGGCTGTACCATCCGCATATGGGTTGGCATTTGTATCACCATACTTGTCTGCCAATTCAGAATCATCGTCAACCAACTTGTCGCCTGTGATATCGAATTTTTCTCTATCAACGACGTATTTCTCTGGGTTGAACTTAGGTTCTTCCGGAGGTTTCACTGTGTTGTTAAACTCTTTGTCTGGTGCGTCTTGAAGCATGTTCACAACAGTTGTCTTAGTTGTTCCGTCATGTTTGACTTCTACTTTAATCGTTGCGACCATGTTGTCATAAGACACAGTAGCATCCGTTCCAGCAACTTCTTCCACAGTGTAAGTGAAGGTATTACCAGCGTCCGCTTTTGTAAATTCAAGTGGCTTGAAGGCAATCTTCGCGATTCCAGTTGTTGCGTCTGGCGCACTGTTCTTCACAGTTTGAATTGCGACGCCATCTTTCTTCAATACGAATGTAAATTCGTTTTCTACAAGATTTCGGCCATCTAATTTCTTCGTGAAATCAAATTCGAGTGGAACTGGAAGATTCACTACACGTTTTTGCGTTGGTTTTTCTGGCTTAGTGATATTTCTATTCGTTGGATCGTACTGGTGAACAATTTGATTTGCCGTATTTTCGATATCGACACCATTTGGAGTCGTCGTCTTGACTGTAGCAGGAATATCAAATTTGTAGTAACGGCCAAACTCGAAGAGAGTTGTATCGATCACTGGATCATTGTTGATATCTTTAATAAATGATGCTTTGGATGTTGCTGTGATAACTCCATTATTAACGGTGATGTCAAATTTATCCGTTACATCTACACCCGTTACTGAATCGTAAGCTTTGATATCTGCAACATTGATCTCTAGTTTGTCAGCTTCATATTTATCTGAAATACCAACAGCTTGAATATTGTCACTTGCTTTCAAGTTTGTTGTATCCAACCATACTTGGTAGACAATCTTATCGCCCTTCTTAACTGTCTTCGTATTCAAGTTTTCAGGCTCATTGTTGGCTGTACCATCTGCATATGGGTTAGCATTTGTATCTGTATACTCATCTGCCAACTCATCGTCATCATCCATCAGTTTCGTACCAGTGATGTCGTATTTCTCTTTGTTAACAATGAATTTTTCTGGTTGGAAATCAGGCGTTGTTGGAGGAGTCACCGTATTGTTAAACTCTGTATCTCCACCTGGATATGTTACAACTGCTTGAAGAGCATGGCTTGTTGCATTTTTTACAACGGATACAGAAACTTCTGCAACCATGTTATCGTAAGTGACACCGAATTCTTTGTTAGCTGGAACTTTCTCAGACACCGTGTACTTGATGACTTTACCAACTTGAGCATTCGTCACTTCTGGGAGTTGATTAAAGGTAACAACACCATGTTCATCATTGGTTCCAGTAGCAACAACAACTCCGTTTTCATCCTTCATTTCAAATGTAAATTCACCTGCTACAAGTGCACGACCTGCTAAAGCTTTTGTGAAATTAACATTTACCGGTACTGGAGGAACCACATAGTTGTTAAACTCAGTATCTGTTGGAAGAGTTACAGCAGCGTTCAACAATCCTGTAGTAGCATCTTTTGTAACCGTAACTGTAACCGTCGCATTCATGGCATCGTAGTCGATATTTGTATCGTTACCTGCTTTTTCACGAACTGTATAAGTGTGAACACCTTCAGTCGCATACGAAATGGCATCAAATGTGATGGATCCGTCTGCCACATTTTTCTTCGTTTGGATTACATTGCCATTTTCAAGCAATTCAAATTCAAAGTCATCGCCTTGAAGGGTTTTTCCTTCTAATTTCTTAGTGAATCTAAATTGAGCACTTGCTGGGCTTGGCGTATAGGTATTGTTAAATACTGTATCTGTCGGAAGAGTTGTCACTGCAGTCAGAGCATGACCTGACTTGGTAACAGTAACTGTTACTTCTGCCTTCATGGTGTCATAAGTTACCCCAGTAAGTGAACCTTGAACCTCACGTACGATGTACTTATGTGTTCCTTCTTGACCATTCTTGAAGGTCAGAGCATCAAATTTCACAAGTCCATTGGCATCATTTGTCTTCGTTTGAAGAACTTTTCCGTTTGGATCTGTTGAAGTATCGCTTGGGTCTACCAACTCAAAGCTAAATTCACCAGCAGTCAACTGACGACCTGCAAGAACCTTGCTGAAATCAAATTGCGCGGTGACAGGAGCAACGACATGGTTGTTGAAGATTCTGTCATTTGCATCTGTTGCTTCACCACCTGATGAAGTCATCGCTGTAGTTGCTGACAAGAGGCCTGTATCAGCGTCTTTGGTTACTGTAACCGTAACGTCAATTGTCATAGCATCATAGTCAACATCTGCAACGTTTCCTTTCACTTCTTTGACAGTGTAGTTGTAGACACCAACTTTATCGAAGGATAATACACTAAAGTTGATTTTACCGTTAGCTTTGTTGGTTACTCTTTGGTCGGTATTGGTATCACCCGCAGTGTTAGCAGTCAATGTGAAGCTAAAGTCACCAGCGTTCAAAGTACCATTTGAAAGTGATTTATCAAAGTCAAGGTTTACTTTCACTGGAGATGGTGTATATTTGTTATTGAATTCAGTATCTGGTGTTCCTGTAGTTGAGTTACCGTCAGCATCTACACCACCTGTTGATGAAATCGTTGAAACAGCCGCTAAAGTATGTCCAGTTTTTGGTTTTGTAACAGTAACCGTTACTTTCGCTTCCATTTGGTCATAGGTCACATTTGCCAATGATCCTTGGACCTCTTTAACCGTATAATTAAAGGTCTTGCTGTCATTTCGCTTTCCTGAAGCATCTGTTCCAAGATCGTTCACTGTGTACTTGATACCTGTGAACTTCACATTACCAGCCGCATCGTTGGTTGCAGTTCCAATCACAGCACCTGATTCATCTAAAAGATTAAAGGTAAACTCATTTGCTTGAAGTTTACGACCATCCAATTTCTTCGTGAAGTCAAACTCTACGTTCACTGGAGCTACGACAAAGTTATTGAATTCAGTATCATTACTTGCTGCAGATGAATTATTTGGCTGACCAGTGCTATCTTGGCCATCTGTTGAAGTATATGTAACTGTATATTCGTACTCACCCAAGTAGCCAGAAGCATCTTTCTTCTCTTTAACTGTAACGGTTGCCGTAACATTCATTCCATCATAGTCTACTTCTGGATCTGCACCTGCTTTTTCAGTGATGATGTACTTGTAAACACCTTCTTTATCCAAAGTGATCAACGGAACTTCTTTTTCACTGCCATCAGCTTGTGTCACTTTCTTCGTAAAGTTAACAGAGCCATCAGCTTTATTTGTCACATCCTCATCAATAGCTGGGGTACTGGAATCCGCATTCTTAATATTAAAAGTGAAGTCACCAGCCCGCAAAGTCCGACTATTTGTAGGGTCTGTCAAGGCTTTTGTAACCTTCAACTCTACATCAATTGGAGGGATCTTGTCATAGTAGTAGACTGCTGGAGTAAACGGCGAAAGGGTATTCATCAAGTCGACGTTCGTACCAATCCCTTTTACACCATTGACCAATTGACTGTTAGCTGACCAGTGACCAATTCCGTCTCCTAAGAACGGAACGAAGACAGTCTTGTACGGTGTATAGCCTGCCGCATCCTGGAACTTGAAATCAACTGGGATTCCATTTGGATGGCTCACTCCATCGCTTCCAGTAAAAGCAATGGTATTCAATGGGGTCATATGCGTCACAAGCGGTTTGGTGTTATTTTGACCTGGTGCAATTGGTTCCGTTTCCGCAATCAGCATATACCCATCTGTATCAAGAGTCCCGTTTGAACGTTTGCTTTGTTGCTTTGGATCCAAAAGATAAACGCGGATAACGACTGAGCCGTCTTCTTTAACAACTTCCTTAATCCGCTTAATGCCGTATGCATCCGCATCCATGAACTTATCCCCAACCTTAAAGCGACGGCTGAGCGCTCCAGAAGTGCCGTTTGGATCAGCTGGTTGGTAAAGGCGATAATCCTTGAAGTGGCGGACACCCGAAGAGGTGAAGTCTTGTCCCTCCATCCCCGTCACTGTATAAGTTGCTAGGCTTTCTTCGTTCCCAGTTTCTTTGTAATTCTGGATAGCTGAATTTTCTCTATCAGCCTTTGACTTATTAGGATTCGCTTGGTACTCCGCACTATTCTTATCTACTACTTTATAAAAAGTTGAGTTATCAACCATTGCAGGGATGATTCGGTTGGTATTTGTAATGGTACGGCCGTTTGATGCCGGTTCTACTGCATTAAAGATATCTGTAATGGTACGAGAGTCCGTTACATCTGTAAATAATTTCTTTTTAGCTCGATCAGCTGGAGTGTTACCTGTAGCGTGTTGATAAGATTCAATCGTTGGGTCTACAATCCAGTCCCACTGTAGGAATGGTTGGTCTGTTCTACCAGGTCCTTTTCCTTTACCGGCATCATAGGTTACATAAAGTGTCAACTCTCCACCAGAGGCGTTGGCCGTTTTAGACCCTTCAGCTGTCTTAGTGAAGACTTGTCTACCAGATCCTGCTGTCACAGTGTGTGTTTCAAGAACAGTATTAGTTGTTTTATCGACCAACTCAACTACTGAGCTAACATTTTGGTCAAAGTCTTTTGATACACGGATGTAGTAGTTTTTGTTGTAACGCGTATTGTAACGGCTCAAATCAATAATACCGTATGTATACTTATCCCCTGAAACAGCTTCATATCCAGTCGGGATCGTTTGCGAATGAACAGTCGCTCCATTAGGATCCGTCATGCCTGGAGTAGCTTCTGTATCCGGATTCAAGGTTGAAGCTGTAGTCACCGGCTCTGTATTATGATCCGTTGCTGCACGACGTCCACGACGTCGGCTACGACTTGTTTCCAAAGCCCCTGCCGTCGCTGTTTCTGTTGAAGCAGCTGAAAGGGTTGTCGCAGAGGTAGTCGCTGTAGAATCCGCAACTGGTTTGTTCGCTGATGCATTTAAGGGTTGCACAGCTGGATTGGCTGCAAGAGAAGTTGTTTCTGTCTCAGTCGCTTCAGAGGAAGAGGTTGTTTCAGTATTTGCTTCCGAAGCTGCAGAGGTAGTCGCTTTTTCAGTCTTCGCCTCTGTTGAAGACTTCTTATCCTCAGATTTCTTATCTTCAGACTTCTTATCTTCAGATTTTTTATCCTCAGTTTTCTTTTCTTCTTTTGATGCTTCTTCTGTCTTCTTTTCTTCTTCAGAAGCTTTCGATGTTTCGGTAGTTGCCTCAGCCTTTTCACTGGAAGCCGTCGTAACTGGCTCAGAAGTTGCTACTAGCGCTGCAGGAGCTTCATAGTTTGAGCTCTCAGTAGTCGTTGTTTCAGTCGCTACTTCTGTCGATGATGCTGTTTCTGTTGCTGCTGTTTCTGTAGAAGATTCAGGCGTCGCTGTTACTTCCTCAGCAGATGCAGATGGAGCACCCGCAACAAAAAGGGCAGTCCCTAGCAAAACTGAACAGACACCCACACTATACTTGCGCAAAGAAAAGCGCTGTCGTCTATTAAATATATCTTTCACTTATATCATTCTCCTTATTCATTTCATGGCAAAACCATACATAAATCATAGTATCAAAAAGGTAAAAAAGCTGTCAAACTAATGAACCAAAAGATTCCAAAGCCTTCGTCTTTTGCACAAATTAGCTAGTATTTCTGAAAACTTAAAGCATAAATATCATATTTTTTCCCCAATCGTGCAATTCTCAATCTAGAAAGCAACACTGTCCTGACGGGGAATGGAATAGCTTGTAGACTTTTTACAAATGTACCTGTTGAATCCATCCAGTATCCACATCATAAACTGCCCCTGAAATCACTACGTCATTTGGAATCATTGGAGACCTTTTGAGAAGCAACATATCTTCACGGACACTCTCTTCAACATCTTGAAAAGGTAAGAAATCTTGATCCCCAACCTCAACACCGAGTTCCTTCTTTAGATGCTGGCGAAAGGCTTCGTTTTCAAAGGTTTGAGCGCCACAATCTGTGTGGTGTAAGACTACGATTTCTCGGGTCCCCATCTGTTGCTGAGAGATGACCAGGGACCGGATCATATCTTCCGTCACGCGCCCACCAGCATTCCGTAAAATATGGGCATCTCCGAGAGCAAGACCAAGCGCTGGCGCTACGTGAAGACGGGAATCCATGCAAGTCACAATCGCCACTTGCGTTTTCGGCTTGATAGGAAGATGAAGATCTCCGTGTAGTTCAACATAAGCTTGATTAGCTTTTAAAAAATTCTCAAAGTAGGACATGGCCACTTCCTTTCTGGAAAACAAAGTATTTTGATTTCCAAATTATTTATACCCTATCTTACCATCTTTCCGCTAGCTTGTCAGCTGATTCTAATCTGCCTAGCCAAAAACCTTCTTCAAGACTTCACCAATGGTCGTCACTCCAATTACCTGAATCCCAGCTGGCGAGGTAATCCCCGTCAGAGAATTTTTCGGAACATAAATCTTGGTAAAACCGAGCTTAGCAGCTTCATTGATCCGTTGCTCGATCCGATTGACTCGGCGGACTTCTCCAGTCAAGCCCAACTCTCCAACGAAACACTCTTGCGGGTTGGTTGGCTTGTCCTTGTAGCTGGAAGCAATGGCTACGGCTACGGCTAGGTCGATAGCTGGCTCATCCAACTTGACACCACCTGCAGACTTGAGGTAGGCATCCTGATTTTGAAGGAGCAAACCCGCTCGTTTTTCTAGCACTGCCATGATGAGACTAGCTCGATTAAAATCAAGCCCCGTTGTCGTCCGCTTGGCATTTCCAAACATGGTCGGTGTCACCAAGGCCTGCACTTCAGCAAGAATTGGACGTGTCCCTTCCATGGTCACTACGATGGACGAACCAGTCGCACCGTCTAAACGCTCTTCTAGGAAAACTTGACTCGGATTAAGAACTTCGACCAGCCCACCTGATTGCATCTCGAAGATCCCAATCTCATTGGTGGAGCCAAAGCGGTTCTTGACTGCTCTCAGAATTCGGAAGGTATGGTGGCGTTCGCCCTCAAAGTAGAGGACCGTATCCACCATATGTTCCAGCATCCGAGGACCTGCCAAGGTTCCTTCCTTTGTTACGTGCCCGACGATGAAGATGGCGATGTTATTGGTTTTGGCCAACTGCATGAGCTCAGCTGTCACCTCTCGTACCTGAGAAACTGATCCCTGCACCCCTGAAATTTCAGGAGACATAATCGTCTGAATGGAGTCAATGATCAGAAAGTCAGGTTGGATGCGCTCTACTTCTGCTCGCACACTCTGCATATTGGTCTCGGCATAGAGATAAAACTCACTGTCGATATCCCCCAAGCGCTCTGCTCGAAGTTTGATCTGCTGGGCTGATTCCTCTCCACTAACATAGAGAACCGTTCCCACTTGAGATAGCTGGGTCGACACTTGAAGGAGAAGGGTCGATTTCCCAATCCCAGGATCCCCACCGATGAGGACGAGACTTCCTGGTACCACTCCGCCTCCAAGGACGCGGTTAAACTCCTCCATCTCCGTCTTGGTCCGGTGAACATTGATAGAGGTCACGTCCGCTAATTTCATAGGTTTGGTCTTTTCACCCGTCAAGGACACACGCGCATTCTTAACCTCGGTGACCTCAACTTCCTCGACAAAAGAAGACCAAGAACCACAGTTAGGACAGCGCCCTAGGTATTTGGGTGAATTGTAGGCACAATTTTGACAAATAAATGTCGTTTTTTTCTTAGCGATGATAAACCTCTTTCTAAATCTCTATCTCACACTCAATCACTTGGCAAAAATCAATCTTCTCATTTGGCACAAACTGGCGCATAAGCATGCGATGGGCTACAACTACCACAGTTTGATGTCCCCGATACTTAGCCATGCATTCTAGAAAACGAGACTTCATCTCTACAGCTGTCTCATATTGAACAGGAGAATTTGGGAGCAACTCCCCCTTGTTTTCTAAAAACAGACATCTAGCTGTTTCAAAGTTCTCTATACCTGTTTCATAAACCTGCCATTCATGCAATAATGGCTCTACCCTCAAAGGAAGGCCAGTAGCACAGGATACATAAAAAGCCGTTTCTAAAGCTCGCGTCACTGCAGAAGACACCAGGATATCAGCTGAGCCAAATAAAGGATTTTTGCAAAGTTCCTGAGCTTGTTGTCTTCCTTTCTCAGATAAGGGTGCCAAATCTATCCCGAATCCAGTATAGGAACGCTCCTCTAACTCACGGTAATTTGGCTCCCCGTGACGGATAAAAATAATTTTCATATTAAGATCCCCATAAAACTATCCAATCTTGATTCCGCAATCTTGCCACTGCTTCAGTGTTTTAGAGAATTTCTTCTGGTTGGCAACTCCGACAGCAGACAAATCGACAGAAACCTGATAATTCTCCTTGGTAGCTGCCAAAACGGAAGCCTTAACACAGCCATTGCCATCTACCCCTATAAACTCTATGCTTTTAGTACCATTTCCCTCTAAAAAATCTTTTAAATCTGGATTAGTAAAGCAAGAAGCCCGACGCTTCTCAAAGATACGAGAAGATACAAGCAGCAAGCCGGTCGCAAATTTCTTCTTTCTATCTTTTCTCTCCCAGAAAAAACGATTGAGAATATAGATAACTCGTTCGCTAGGATAGGTAGCAATTTTGTCATTTACAGCTGCAGTCAGTTCTTCATGATATGCTTTTCCTACAGCAACATAATCTGACTGCATGTCTACAACTAATAAATAGTCTGCCATTTTATTCCTCTATTTCCCTGTCGAACCAAATCCACCAGTACGCACGCCGTCTGCTTCATCTCCATCGGCAATCAAGAATGGTGCAAAGACAGCCTGAACCACACGTTCTCCAACTTCAAGAACAACTTCCTGGTCGGTAATATTTTTCATCTGAGCAAAGATATGGCCTTCATTTCCTGGATTGCCATAGTAGTCTCCATCAATGACCCCCACAGAGTTGATCAAGACCAGGCCTTTTTTGCGAGGGTTGGACGAGCGATCGTAAAGATAAAGCACTTCACCCGCTTGCATATAGGCCTTGACCCCAGTTGGCACGAGGACGATTTCCCCTGGAGCAATCACCGTGCGCTCTGCCACCTTTAAGTCGTAACCAGCCGCGTGGGCCGTTTCCCGTTTTGGCAGTAAGTCCTGATTGGTATAGCTTGATACAAGCTCAAATCCGCGAATTTTTGTCATCATAATTCCTCTTTTATCTAAATAGTTTCCATCTCTTCTATTATACCATCACTTTGCCCTAGCGTCTCCCCTATACTACTATTCGTATTTTTTGAGTAAAAACCTCCTTTTTCACCTTCATTATTTGTAAATTATATGATACTTTCATGGTTGTTTTCTAAAAGAAAGTGAAAGTTAATGAAACAGCTTAAAAACACCTAATTTCACCGATTTTAGCTTGAAGCCAATTATTATTTTTGCTATAATTCCCTGTGTAGGGAATAATTTTAAAAGTAAAATATTTTACCCTATAAAATTATTTAATGGAGGTCGTGTCTCAGCACTCAATTCTAATTACCAACAGATAGGATTTGAAAGGTCCATATCGTTAAAAGTAATCAGGTATTGATGATTAGGCACTAATTTTTTTATGAAAAGGGAAGATAAGATGAAGAATAGGAATATCAAAATTTTCTCATTTGTCCTTTGTTTAGTGGCCATGCTTTTCGCTTTAGGTCTGAATCGCACTTCAGCAGAAACTCCTGGAGTGACAGTAAGCGGAAAATTGGTCGATACAATCAAAAATATCAAAGTTACCAATAATGAAGGTGGCAACCTTGATTGGGAATTAGGACAATGGGCAACGTTCCGTATTAATGCAACATATGATTTAGCAGGTAAAAATGTTAAAGCAGGTGACCAAACTACAGTTACCGTACCAGATGCATTAATTATCACATCCGATAGTTTTGAAATTCGCGATATTAACACAAATGAAATTATCGCTCATGCTACTGTTGATGCTGAAAACAAAAAATTAACATTAACGTATACAGACTATGTTGAAAAACATTCCGATACAAATGGATCGTTCTTCTTCTATGCCCGTATCGACTTCAAAAAGCACCCTCAACAAGGAGAAATTCCGGTTGAAGTGACGGTTAACAACAAAACAATTATTGCAGGTAAAGTTACCTTTAAAGGGGTTGGTGATGGTGATCCAAACCTTTTAAAGAAAACAAGTTGGGTTCACAAAGATGACCCTAAGACTATTTCCTATACCATTTCTGTGAACCAACTAAAGCAAAATATTAAAGAGGTTACAGTAGAAGACACATTGCAATTTACCAATGCTTCTTATGTTAAAGATAGTTTTCGTGTGACAAAAGGTGAGATGTCTTATGTCGATGGTGGATGGCAATTTAATAATACTAAGGATGTAACCAATGAACATCCTGTAACTGTTGGTGAAAATGGTCAATCATTTGTTGTGAATCTTGGAGATATTAGTGAGACGGATCAATACCGTATTACGTATGATGTTCATTTAAATTACTCACCAGTCGATGGGGAAATCTTAAATAACCAGGCTACTTTAAAAGGTAAGAACATCGATACTAAAGAAGCAGTAAATAAAGCTGCCGTTCAAATTGCAGGTGGTTCTGGTGTTGGCTATGTCTTTACCATTAACATCCATAAAGTGGGCGACGCGAATCAACCACTTGCTGGAGCAAAATTCAAAGTGGTACGTCAAGCCAACAACCAAGTCATTGGGGAATATGTAACAGATGAAAAAGGTAATATCACAGTCAATGGTCTTTTAAAAGATAAATACATCTTAACTGAGTTACAAGCACCTGAAGGTTATACCATTACTACTGCTGATACCCCAGTTAATGCTGAAGACTTTAGTGGAACTGATAAATCAGTGACGAAGACAATCGTCAATCCAAAAGCAAAACCTAAAGCAACTCAAGCTACCATCGAATTAGATAAAACTCTTACAGGACGTGATCTAACAGATGGTGAATTTAGCTTTGAATTGTACGAGGGTGCTAACAAGCTTCAAACTGTTACAAACAAAAACG
>ERZ773213.1046-NODE-1046-length-15215-cov-12.017348_pt1 | contig 15215 bp, 13 predicted proteins | sample MGYA00580996_ERZ773213 | MGnify/ENA primary metagenome ERZ773213 (study PRJEB29015, sample SAMEA2738152) | human oral metagenome | biome: human oral; feature: human-associated habitat; material: saliva | place: China | collected 2197 ...
GTTAATATCCTGCCCGCACACGCCGCACTGGTAGAAGGCGATGAAGAGATCGTCATTTCCCACCAGCACACACTGCCCATGCTTGTCGGCGATTTCGAGCTTCACCTGGGACCACGGTCGTTTTCGCAAACCAATACGGGAGTAGCCTCACAGCTCTATCGCCAGGTCGCTCAATGGGCGAACGAAAGCGATGCTCGCTCACTCTGGGATCTTTACTGCGGAGTGGGTGGTTTTGCACTGCACGCGGCACTTGGCGGGGTTGAACACATCAGCGGTGTTGAGATTTCTCCCGAGGCCATCGCCTCCGCTCAGCACACTGCCGCAGATCTAGGCGTCAACGATCGCGTCCACTTCATTGCCGCCGACGCCCAAGAATGGGCCATCGCTCAGGGGGCCAACGCATGCCCTGAGGCAATTGTTGTCAATCCGCCTCGGCGTGGAATTGGAGCGACTTTAGCTCAGTGGCTCAACGATTCACGCGCACGCTTCGTGATTTATTCGTCGTGCAACCCGAAATCACTGGCCGCCGATCTGAAGCTGATGCCCAATTACGCGCCCATACAGGCTCGTCTTTTTGACATGTTCCCTCACACAGAACACAAAGAGTGCGCGGTACTGCTGCACAACATGCTTGTATAAGTCTTTATTCGCCGATATGCTCAGCTCATAAACCGCCGCCAACTCATGATTTTTGGCTGAATGCTGTGTATCTCATCGAGTTCACTCGAATGTCAACGAGACCCACAATAATCGCAACCATTCATCACAACGCGCAACGCGGACCTATTGACTGCGGAGGATCGCATGAAAAGAACTCGGAATACTCGGCTGATGTCCATGGGCTTTGTGGCGCTTGTTACAAGCTCCATGACCTTCGCTTTCCCGCAGACGACACAGGCCGCTGATCAGCCCCTTCCTTTTTCGCAGTTCGTTCAATCGACGAATGCAACTGTGTGCAATGCCGACCCGGTGATTACGACCTACCACGGCACGATGATCTTTGATCTTCCAATCTCAACGATGTTGGCGAGCTTCGAGAATGAGATTCGCGCGGCTGCCGCTCAGGGAAAGCGCCCTCACTTGCCCGGTTCTTACTATGACTATCCCGATCTTGAACTTGCCGTCACCTTCCCTGATGGCGTTCGCGTCGGCGGTGGCGCCTATCTAACATCCTCATCCTTGATTGGCTATGGAAGATTTGGCATCGGTCGCGACGCGCAGACGGCGACTTTCAGCGCTTATTTCAACGACATGACCTGGCAGGAACTCTACGACCGTTACACCGCAGACAAAGCTGATCCCGGTCAACACACAGTCAGAATCAAGATCCCCTACGCGATCGGGGCAAATAACGCCGAAGACGCCGCCCGCATCGCGCAGGAACGCATTACCAGCAAGGCAACCTTTAACTTCTACGCTTTGGACCCTTCGACTGCCGGAAGTTCCATTTCTCCCAACAAGGTCATTGTTTCAAGTCTTGCATCCACAGAACTGGTTTCGACTCCCACTGACTGCTTTTCGCCTGCCCCTCAGCGAACGACTCGCTGGGTGGATGAAGCAGATGGGCGGGAGCTGCGTCCCGCAGCCACGGGTCCGAATTTCTTTTTGCCAGTTGGCTTCCCTGATTATGAATTTGTATCAGCACAAGCATCTGCTGACCGTTTGAGTGGAACCTACACGTATCGGCGAGTGTTTGCGCCTCTTCCCGAGAACGGAAACGATGACATCGTCTCCAGCGACTTCACTTTGAAGACGGATGACAATCCGCCACTGGACAATCAGAATTCCGTTGTCCGCGCCCGAAGCGCTCAGTCTCGGATCACCACCAACAATATCGTCCACATGAAAGATCTTCGCGGTGGACGCATTGCTGATCTGTTGAAGAAATATGCGGATAATCCAAATGATTTCAACGACATGACCATGAAGGACACCCAGATTACCTTCACGACCGAAATCACTCTTCCAGAGGAACTTCGTTTCACAGACGAATCAGTGCTTTCTGTCTCTGGTACTCCGGAAGGTTTCAGCGTTTCCGCCTCCGCGATTCACGGCAAGCAGGCAACAGTAACCGTCAGTGTCGATAATCCTGAAACTCTGACAACTTTTGAACTCCTAAAGTCTGCCGTTGAGAAACTCGATGGTGATCTGAGCGTCTCGGTGAATAACGTGGCTTTCACCGAACAAGCCCAAGCAAACACTGATTACACCATTACTCAACAGGTCAAGGGCCGGATTTCTTCAACCGCGAGCAAGCAGCTTGGAGCTCTCGTGAGGCCAGGGACCCCTTCACCCGCGTGCCCTCCGGTTGGGTACGTCCCCGGCGAAGTAAATCCCGTTGAGCCCTATCCGGTCTCAGGTTCTCCTTTTGACGGTCCTGCACCCGTATGTCCACCATCGAATGTTTTGCCGTCCGCTCCATGGACTGTTCCCATGACGGGGCCTGCTGCCGGTTTCCCCGATGCTCCCACTTTTGAGCACAGCTTCATCTACACAACAAGTGGATCGAACGAGGCTGCCGTCAGCTTCACTGCGCCTCTTACCCCCGCGCAGACACCTCCTGCACCTTCCACTCCCGTGACTCGCCTAGCAAAGACCGGGGCACTGACCTCCTTGTTGATGCTCGCAGCCGGAGCGAGCGTAGTTGGAGCCGCATCAACGCTGCGGAAGCGCGCCTAGTTCAAAAATAAGTCGCTGTTAAGGGAGGGGGCCGATGAAAAGTCATCGGCCCCCTCCCTTAACAGCGCTCGGGAATCATTCCCAATACCGATGCTGAAAATTTATGGAAACTTGAACACGCGCAAGCTCCGTTATTCTCTGTTTCGCCGCGCAATTTATTCCACAGGCCAAACACAGCTTGTCCATAATCCCTACAGAAAAGCGCAAGGGATTCTTGTGGACATGAACACGAACAACCTTCCCCAGCCGGCCGCTCCTTCGGCCGATGACCTGACTCGTTCCTTCGTTGCCCGACAGCAGGCACAGGCAGCCACCGCCCAGACCGATCACGCAAGCACTGCCTCGGCCTCGGCACATCACACTGTTCCTTCTCGCAGCACTCGCCCGGCCAAGCGCCGCCGCAAAGGTCTGCGCAACGGAATCATTGCGGGCGCAACTGCGATCACACTGGCTCTGGGTGGCACCACTGCTTGGGCTCTCAACCGCTACGTGATCGACCACGTTGAAGTCACCAGCGCTTCTTCGTACGAGGCCGCGCAGGGCAACGCGCAAACAACTTCTCTGAACACGGATAGCGCAATAATCACCTCGGATACCTACACGAACGGAAACACCACGATCTCCGTCAAGCAGGTCCAAAACAACGGCGTCACCTATTACGTCGCCGATGTCCAGCTCTCCGACGCGACTGCTCTGCGTTCCGCTTTCGCAAACGATCAATTCGGTGCGAATATCACGGACCTGGTGTCCTCGATCGCAACGGATAACAACGCCGTCTTCGCCATTAACGGCGACTACTACGGTTTCCGCTCGACCGGCATTGTGATCCGAAACGGAACGATCTACCGGGACAGTGGCGCTCGTCAGGGCCTGGCCATCTACAAGGACGGCACGATGAAGGTCTACGACGAGACTTCGACCAACGCTCAAACCCTGGTCAACGAGGGCGTGTGGCAGACTCTCTCCTTCGGCCCGGCTCTTTTGCAGGACGGCCAGCTGATCAGCGGAATCGACAACCTGGAGATCGATACCAACTTCGGTAACCACTCCATCCAGGGCAATCAGCCGCGAACCGCAATCGGAATCATCGACGACAACCACTTTGTCTTCGTCGTTGTGGATGGACGTTCTCGCACGTCAAGCGGCGTAACAATGAGCGGCCTGGCCGAAATCATGCAGAGCCTGGGCGCAAAGACCGCCTACAACTTGGACGGCGGCGGCTCTTCTGAAATGTGGTTCAACGGCCAAGTCGTCAACAACCCCTCTAACGGTGGCGAACGCGCTACCTCCGACATCATCTACATCACGAAGGGAGCTTGAGCCATGTACGTGTTAATTCCTGCTTACCAACCGGATGCACGGTTGCCGCGTCTCATCCTTGAACTGCACCGAGCTGATTCAGCAATGCGCATTGTTGTGGTCGATGACGGTTCCGGCGAAGAATACCGGGAGATCTTCGATGCCTCGCGTACCGCAGGCGCCCACGTCATCTCCTACGAAGGTAACCGCGGTAAGGGCTACGCACTTCGGGCTGGTTTCACCTACATTTACGAGCATGCCCAAAGCCTTGGAATCAATGACTGCGTTGTGACTGCAGATGCCGATGGCCAACACACACTGGTGGATATCTTCCGCGTGGGCCAGGCCTGCGCGACGTCCAATCAGAGTGTGCTGGGCGTCCGCGAGTTCGTCGGTCATGTTCCGGCGCGTTCGAGGATTGGAAATAGTGCGACCTCTGGGCTCTTTTGGCTTGCAACCGGCTGGAAGCTCAAGGACACCCAGACTGGACTCCGTGCCTTCCCGATTGATCTTTTGCCGACCTTGATCGATATTGAGGGCGATCGTTATGAGTACGAGCTCCGCGTCCTTTTGCAGCTTGCGAAGTACCGTCATCCGGTGACACAAATCCCGATTGAGACGATTTACGAGGCCGGCAACCCGACCTCTCACTTCCGCCCGCTGCAAGATTCCGCGCGAATTTGGGCCCCGCTCCTGAAGTTCGCTGCCTCGTCTGGAATTGCGACCATTATCGACTACGTTTTGGTTCTTCTCCTGAACGCGATCACGGGTACTTTGCTCTTCCCCGTTGTTGCTGCTCGTTTGGTCAGTGCTTCGGTGAACTTCGCAGTGAATCGTCACGTTTTCGAGGCCAAGGAAACCTCCCTGCGCCGCAGCGCTATGCGTTACGCGTCTCTGGCCCTTGCGGTCGTCGCCGGCTCCTACATCATGCTTTCCGTGATGACGAGCGTGGGGGTGCCGCTATGGCTGGCAAAGATCATCGCTGACACGACGATGTACCTGGTCTCCTACTCCGCGCAGAGCCGCTATGTCTTCGCTCCGGAGAAGGAGACAGCTGCCGGGCAAGAAAACACTTGTGGTCACTCTGCCTCTGTCCAAGCCGTGGCTGTGGATCTGCAGGATTCCAAGCCCGAGGCCTCGCTTCCGGCCCCTGCAACGCCCACGCCGGCTGCTGTACACTCATTACGCGCACGTGCTGCAGTGGGTTCACATAACGATACATTTCGCTTGAGCCGCGCCTCCTAGAGGAGCCCTCGCGCGCTATCCTCAATGGCATAACTTTGGCTCATGTCCACGCACCAATTAAGGAGCACCCATGCGTATCGAGATCCTGAATACGCTTCCCGATTCTTCTCACGATCAGGTTCACGAGGCCTTCGACCGTTTGCTTCCGCAGCTGTCGTCCTCTGCGCAGCCCTTGTCCGTGGAGCAGATTGAGGAGCTTTTTGACCAAGAGTGCCTGCACCTAGTGTGCGCCGTTGATGATGAGGAGAAGATCGTGGGGATGCTCTCCCTGGTCGTCTTTGATATCCCAACGGGAAGGCGCGCGTGGATTGAAGATGTTGTAGCGGATCAGGCCGTGCGCGGACAGGGCGTTGGTCAAAGTCTTGTGGAAGCCGCAGTTGACCACGCCAAGGCGTTGGGGGCTCGGACAGTCGATCTGACATCCCGGCCGACGCGAGAGGCGGCGAACCGCCTCTACCGTCGGGTTGGTTTCCTTCAGCGCGAAACCAACGTCTACAGGAAGTCGTTCTGACCGTGTAGACCCAGAATGTGGGGTGGGGCAGCTTAGGCTGCCCCACTTTTCTTTTAGAGAATCGTGTCGGAGATGACGTTCAGGATCCTCAGCAAGGTATCGCGGTCACTGCCGTCTACTGCGCTGAGAAGCCCGCTGCGGACTGCGCTTGCGAAGACACTATTAGCGGCCTCGTAGGCCTTGCGCCCCTCGGGGGTGAGGCACACAAGAACGGAACGTCGATCCGTTGACGATCCTTCTTTACTGATGAAGCCCTTTGCGACAAGACGGGAGATCGCGCGGCTGGTTCCAGAGCGCGTTAACGAGACAAGAGCCCCAAGCTCTCCAGAACGCATGGGCTGTTCTCCATTAGCAAGCTCATCGAGCATTTCAAACTCGATTAAAGCCAAAGGAGCGCTCTTGCTAATTTCGGAACCCAAGGCGCTCTGAACAGCACGCGTAACAGAACTCCACGCGTGCCAAAGCTCAGCTTCGCTCTCATCGAGGAGAGTCTCATTGCTTTGAGTAATCACCCTTTTAATTTATCAGCCTCAGAGAAATAAAACTACCCTCTGACCTGCGCAAATGAGCAAATAAACCGAACGGATTTTCATCGAATTATTACGAAGTAATATGATCTGACAACAATTGCATCTAAATAATTGAACAAAGTTGTTTTAGTGTCATCTCGCCTTTACTGAAACGAAGCGGAACTCAATATATGTGAGCCAATTTTTGCCACTGCACATATGTCCATCCGCTCCTGAATAAAATGTGCAGCGTAAAATGCAGGTATGACACCACGACTTGAGTCTAAAAATCCAGAACTCGACTCCAATACTCTTGATTATCTCCATTTCCTAGCAGATTCCCCCACTCCCTATCACGCGGCTTCCCTTGCCGCTCAGCGCCTCGAAGACGCGGGATTCACCCGCCAAAGCGAAACAGAACCCTGGGACGCAAGCCCCGGTGGACATGTCATGGTTCGCGGCGGAGCCGTCATGGCATGGCTGGTTCCCCAGAACGTCACCGATGCGACCGGATTCCGAATTGTCGGAGCACACACAGACTCCCCCGCTTTCACCCTTAAGCCTTCACCTCAGACCACAACAAGCGACGGCTGGGGGCAGATCGAGGTCGAGGTCTACGGCGGGATGATCATGAATTCCTGGCTCGATCGCGAACTATGCGTTGCGGGTCGACTGATCATGGCCTCGGGAGAAGAAATCCTGGTCCGCACAGCACCACTGGCACGCATTCCTCAGCTCGCAATCCACCTCAACCGAGGCGTCAACGAGTCTTTGCACCTCGACCCCCAGAAGCATCTGCACCCCGTATGGACGGTCGACACCCCAGATGCCTCGCTGATGGACACCATCGCCCGCGCTGCTGGTCTGGAAAACGCAAACGAGGTCGTTTCTTTCGATCTGATCTGCACTCCCTCGCAGGGTCCCGCAACCTTTGGCTCGGAGGCACAATTTGTTGCCGCTGGACGCCAGGACAATCTCTCTTCGGTCCACCCTGCGTTGACGGCACTGGAAGACATCGCAGGAATGGGCATTCCTGAAGGCGGAGACATTATCGTCTTGTCCTGCTTCGACCATGAAGAAGTGGGTTCCGAATCGCGCACAGGCGCGGCCGGCCCGATCCTCGAAGACGTTTTGCGTCGCACTGCTTGGGCGCTTGGACGTGATGAAGACGGCTACGCCCGCATGATTGCTTCGTCTACTTGCGTGAGTGCCGATGCTGCGCACTCAGTGCACCCGAATTACCCCGAGGTGCACGATCCTTCGCATCACCCGGTCATGGGCCGCGGCCCGGTCATCAAGATCAACGCGAAGCAGCGCTACGCAACAAACGGAGTGGGTATCGCCCTGTGGAAGCGCGCATGCACACGTGCAGGAGTCTCTTCACAGGACTTCGTATCGAATAACGCCTCACCCTGTGGGACAACGATCGGCCCAATCACCGCAACGCGTCTGGGTATCGAGACCGTTGACGTAGGTGTTGGATTGCTCTCCATGCACTCGGCTCGCGAGATGAGCCACGTCCAAGATCTTCTTGATCTTCGCAAGGTATTGGCTGCCTACTGGCTTGGCGCCTGATTGATTGACATGACGTGGTGCCCGGGTGAGTTCTCACCCGGGCACCACATTTTCACCTCTTAGTTAAACGCAGCAGCGAGCTCGCCGCTCAGAGCGCGCGCAATCGTCCGCTTGAAGCGTTCATTCATCGGCGGAAGTTCATCGCCCCGAACAAAAGCGGCTTGAGTATTTTCCCCATCGGCCGGGAAGGGTTCTCCGTCCTCCCATTCGCACGCAAACGCCAAGTCAAGGTAGGTTGTTTGGTCCCCATTCTCATAGATCACAGGACCTACGACTTCGACGCTGATCAGACGCTGTGCACGTGCCTTGCAGGCCGTCTCTTCGAGGATTTCGCGACATGCGGCTTGAGCGGGTTCCTCTCCCGGATCGATAATCCCGGTCACCGGAGTCCACTGATGGTTGTCTGCGCGTTGGACGACCAAGATTTCGACGGAAGCGGGGTCGATGGGAGCATTCCAATCGACACGAAGGCCATCGCGGCCTCGAAGAACGACCGCAGTGCAGCCCGAAAGCCAGAGCGGGGAATTGCCCACATGCTTACGGAGCTCAAGAATAAAGTCCGGTGTACCCACTGATCCTCCTACTCACAGTGTCCAAATAAACGGGACCAAGAAGATCTTGACGATGATGGCGAAAGCAAACATCGTTGCGTAGGCGGCCTCGATTCGTTCATCGGCCACCCGCGCATCCGCAGCCTGCAAAACTGCCGGCTGGCCCAAGAACCCAGCGACAGCACCCGCACTACGAGGCGCAGACAAGCCTAGGAAGCGGCCTGCGATCGCCTGCGCGACGCAACAGGCTGCGACGATAATCAGCGCGAGGAGAGCTGCTTTCCACCCTTGGGGGCTGGCTAGGAGCTCAACGAAAGCTGGACCGGCGTTGAGGCCCAGGGCCGCCAAGAAGAGCATGAGGCCAATGGAACGGATCGTGATGTTCGCCGAGGCCGGCAGGGTCCATACCAGCGGGCCTGTGCGACGAAGCGCGCCAAGGAGCATACCGACAATGAGCGGGCCCGCAGCTGAGCCCAGCTGGAAGGTTGCTCCGCCAAACATGGGGAAGGGAATTGCCCCGAGCGCCATTCCCAGAACCATGCCGATTCCAAAGGCCATTCCATCGACTTCACTCACGCGACGCTCGGAGTCGCCGAGGAAGCTCTGGACATTGTCGAGTTCTTCTTGAGGAACAACAACTGCGGCATGGTCACCAAGGTTGAGTTTGAGGTCATCGCAGGCGAGCAAGTCCAGATCGCCGCGTCGAACTCGCGTAATAGCCGCACCGAAGCGGGTCGCCATATTGAGTTCCGCAATTGATCGACCGGCAACATCTGGGCTGGAGACGACGATGCGCTCGAAGGCAACGTCTGAGCGATCATCGGCCAGGTGCGCCTCGGTCTGGACACCAAGCTGCTCGACAACTTCTGCAATTGCCGAAGATCCACCAACGAGAACGACCAGATCTCCCTTACGCAATTCCTCGCCGGGGATCAACACTCGCGTACGACCCTCGCGCTGCAGGTAGGACATGCGGACACGTCCTTCTCGCCAGGCGGGGATCTTTCGGGTTGTCACAGCCCTTTCGACGCGGACGGTTACCGCGTCTAATCCCGCACCCGCGAGTGAAGGGGTGTCTTTTTCACCGAGCCACTTGCGCGTCACTGTCATCGTGACGACGATGATGCCGACGATCACACCGATGGGGTACCCGAAAGCGTAGCCCACTGCAGCATCCGGGCTTCCACTGACGCGCGTGGCCGCGTCGAGTGCAGGTGCCGCGGTCAGTGCGCCCGTGTACAAACCAGTGACGAGGCCTTTGCCCAGTCCCAGGAAATGGCCACCCACCCAGGCAATGACAGCACCGACGATACAGATAATGGTCGCAGAGCCCAGGAGAGAACTCTGGCGCCGCAGATCAGCGAAAAATGTCGATCCTGCGGCAATACCGACTGTGTAGACGAAGAAGGCCAATCCAATTTGTTGAATAATTGCAGTCCCATGCCCTGCTTCGGGACTATATGCAGAGACCAAGAGACCAACAAAGAGAGCTCCGGCCGCACCAAAGCGGAAGGGCCCGACACGAATCGCCCCTAAAATAGCTCCGAGTCCAACAACAAGGAATAGAGTCAGAAGATGGTTCTGTGCGAGGAATTGGACCATAAGGACTAAGGGTAGCTTCCAGTGGAGAGGAAACCCAGAATATTGCGAGATAAGAGTAGATACAGTGGCGAGTAAGACACTCTCGCATCCAGAATGTTCACAGTATTCGCACAGCATGTTACCGTTCAATTAAGGGCGACGTATAGGAAGGATCCCGCCATGACAAATCCGCAGCCGGGTTGGTACCGCGATCCCTCGAACTCCTCCCAGCTGAGATGGTGGGACGGATCGCAGTGGACCAGCTATACACAGGCAGCAACCGGTGCCACAAACGGCACGACCCCTGTAGGTAGAGTAACGACCTCGTCATCCGCCTACAGCGCTGTGCCCGCTCACCCATCAGCTTCAACGACCGGCTCTGCACAGGCACAGTACCCATCCGCTCAGGCTTCAAGCGCACAGCCCCAGGCACCCTTTGCGCAAGTGCGTCCTTCTTCCGCGCAGCCCCAGGCACCCTTTGCGCAGGCTCGCCCTGCGCCCGCGCCAGCCCAAGCACCTCTCGCGCAGCCCCAGGCGCGTCCTTCTTCCGCGCAGCCCCAGCCTCGTTACACTGGCGCACCCCAGGCGAGCGTTCCTGGCGCACCCCAAGCGGGCTACTCAGCGGCGCCAACGCGGCCTTCCTACGCCTCGACAACACAGCCCGCGTACGGATTGAGCAGCACATCTAGCTTCCGCGGCGCGCCCGCGGCCCCCATGGCGCCGGCTCGCCCTGCGAAGCCCGCAAAGCCCAAGAAACCCTCCGCATGGACGGGTAAGCAAAAGTTCCTCACCGTCATGTACGTGCTTTTGACGGTCGCTTTTACTGTTTCTGGCTTCGCACTCATGAATTCTGCGCAGCACAATCAGGACCGCGCTTCTATCCTTGACGCTCAAATTCAGCCGCTGCGTCAAAGTGTCGCGGAACAGCAAAAGAAGCTTGACGCATTGAACAAACAGCTGGAAGGGTCGGGCAAGTGAGCAGCATGAATCCCCAGGCAACAGGTGAATCCACTCAATCCGAGAAGCCGCAGGAAACGAAGGCTCCCTCTTCGAAGATGCCGAAGCGTGTCGTGAGAATTACCGCGGCACTATGCGCTATCAGCTTGATTTGGGTAGTTGTCACACTGGTTCAAGCCCTGCTCGCTTACCAGAAGGTCAGCTCCCTGAGTTCAGAGACCAGTGATCTTCAGTCGCAGTCAGCGTCGATTGAGCAACAACTCACTGAAACGCAACAGAAAGCAGCCACGGCTCGAGTACAGCCGTGGTGCGATTCGGTCACCCCAGCATCTGCCAGTGATGCAGGCAAGATCCAAGACCTCCTCAAACAGTTGAAGACCGTTGATCCGAAGGGCGAATATGCAGAGCAAGTCTGCCCCAACAAGGTCAAGGCATTCACCATTAATGAGGATTACTCCAAGCTACAAGCCTCCTTGGAGGACATCAGCGTCAAGTGCGAAGCTGACGGCAACCACGTGAGGATTTCGGGCGAACTCAAGAAGTACAAGGGCCCGAAGGAAGCAACGAGCTCAATGAAGAAGTCGAACCTCACCCTCACGATCACTTCATCGCTTGAAGGAACCACTGATACTGCGAAAACCCAAGCAAAGATTGAGGGAATCAATCCGGGTGAATCGAAGCAATTCAAGGCAGAAGCTGATCTTCCGGCGAAGGCTCTGACCTGCCGAGTATCCGCGGTGTCCTGGTGGCCCGCTGATTTGAAGTAAGGACAGCATCGCATTTTGGGCGGCATCTTCACGGTGCCGCCCAAAATACTTGTTGGGGGCGTGCATATCGCACGCCCCCAACAATTCGTCTAATAAGAAAAGCGCTTAATGCGCGTTCTCCTAGTTCCTCGCGATGGCCTCGCGCACCAAAGGAATCAGTCCTTCGCGCGAGGGATCCAAGGCCTCGGCGCGGAATTGTTCGCGATCGGCACCCTCAAAGGAGGCTGTTGTCTGCGGATCCTGATCCTTGGGGATCGAGAAACCGAAGACAATGACGTCAACGACCTTGCGGATCGGGATCTGGTTTGCTTCTGCGGAGTCATTGACGCTGCCCAGAGCCTCGAGATAGAAGATCGAGAGGATCTCGCCCATGATGTTTGTCGGTAGCAGGGGCTTGCGTCCCATGCGCTCGAGGGCAGATTCCAGCATGCCGGTGACAAAATCCGCGAGCTGGTTGCGCTGGCTTCCCGGAATACCGCTTGCCTCGGGGTTACGCATCTGGAAAAGACGGTATTCCATGAGGAGGATGTAGGCGGTGCGACCCTGAGTTGCCAGGCTTTCCAGGGTCCCAACGATACTGTCGAGGTCCAGCGGGCCTTCGATTGAATCAAAAGCCTGTGTCATTTCGGTGAGAAGCTGCGTCGAATATGCGATGAAAGCATCCTCAAGGAGCTCATTCATATTCGAGTAGTTCGAATAGAATGCGCCGCGAGTGTAGCCTGCACGACCAACAACTTCATCAATTTTTGTTCCCGCAAAACCGCGTTCAACAAGAATTTCCACTGCTGCGTCAACGAGGCGCGAGCGCGTGAGCGCCCGGGCTCTGCTTTCGCCCTCCGCGCGTTTCTTAGTCACAGCCACCTCCATGAGTATAGAATTACTCGGCATAGCATAGTCATTTTTTCGTTGATTTTCTCAGCAAAAATCACAGTTTAGAAACTTCTTCACCATTTAGTAAAGGAATGAAAAGTAATTTCAACGGTCGAAGAACATATCATGTCTTTAAGATCATAAAGATTTATGGAGTATTCATCATGGCCCCCATGATTCAGCATTTGCCCTTGATTTCCGGACAGACCATTCCCCAATTCGGCTTTGGAACATACAAGCTTGTCGGCGAGGACGCTTATCGCGGGGTGCTCGATGCGCTTGAGATTGGCTACCGCCACATCGACACCGCGCAAATGTACGGAAACGAGGCCGAGGTTGGACGCGCCATCGCGGACAGCCCCGTAGCGCGCGAGGAAATTTTCGTGACCTCGAAGCTCAACAATCCCAACCATGAGCCCGATGTTGCGCGCGCTAGCCTCGAGCGTTCTTTGGAGGAACTGCAGCTGGACTACTTGGACTTGTTCTTGATCCACTGGCCTCTTCCCATGCACTACGGCGGCGATATTATGCCCACGTGGCGAGCGATGGAGTCTTTTGTCCGTGAGGGGATGGTGCGTTCCATTGGTGTTTCGAATTTCGAGGCCCATCACCTCCAGCCGATCCTCGATGGCTGCGAGGTCCCGCCCTCCATCAACCAGATCGAGTCGCATCCTTACTTCGCCAACCGTGAGCTACACCGTTTCAATGCTCGCCACGGGATCATTACTGAGGCATGGGCTCCCCTGGCGCGCGGGGCCGTCCTTTCCGATCCCGTGATTGTCGATATCGCGCGCGAAGTCGGTGCGCAAGAATCGCAAGTTGTTCTCCGCTGGGCAATTCAACGAGGCGACGTCGCTTTCCCGAAAGCGTCCTCGCATGAAAGGCGCGCGGAAAACTCCGCCATTACAGGCTTTGAATTGGACGCGGATCAGATGCGCAGGATTGACGAACTGGATCGCGGGGAGGAAGGACGCACGGGGCCTCGTCCCGATGAGATGGACCGAATGTAGCGCTTTCGCTTCAGGCGCAACTCATATCGTTTTTGGATATGAGACAGGCACGGATTATGAGTGTGCCGCTGGGCTATCGTGAAGACATGACTCATGTTTCTACGACTGACTTGGATCGAGTTCTTGCTTCTCTCGATCCTCAGCCCAGCGGCACCTATGTCTTCTCTCTGGTCGACGAGATTCCTCAGGGGGTCGATTTCTTCGCCGTGATCCGCGACGAGGATGGCTACACCGTGGTTGTTGAGCAAGAGATTGCCCGTGAAGCAGGCATCAATGCCGATGAACTGTACACGCGAATCGACTTGGGTTCTTCCACCGAGCTTGCCGCAATCGGCATTACTGCTTCGATTGCACAGATCCTCGCAGCACGTTCGATTACCGCGAATTTCATTGCATGCCGTCGCCACGACCATCTCTTTGTTCAACCTGATCGCGCTCAAGAGGCCAGCGCTTTGCTCGAGGATCTTGGCCGTCGCGCTAAGGGCTGGCTGCCCGCCTGAAATTCATTTTTCGGACACACGCACACGCGTCTTCGGCCTAAAGTAGAAGCATGGCTGTACTACCTACGGGGAGCGACGAAACGATCCTCCGTCTTTCTGACGGGACGGTCAAACAGCGCAACCTTTTAACTGGAACTGAAGTGTGGACGGTTCCGGGTCGGGCTCACCGCCCTCTGACTCGCCCGGGTTCGCCTGCGCCTATCATCGATCATGATTTAGACGGGCATCACTGCGCCTTCTGTTCGGGTCGGTACCTGGAAACCCCTCCCGAGAAGGCGCGGGTTGTTCGCACGCGCGAGGGTGAATGGGAAACTCTCCACGGCCTCGGCGCTGAGGAACTTGGAGATACTGTTGCTGAATTCCGGCGGATTCCCAACCTTTTCGAGATTGTTTCTTACAACTATTGGCACCTCAATCACGGTCATGTTCCTTCCGAGGCCGAGCGGCGCCGGATGGCGGAATACTTGGCGTCCCCGCAGGGCTACGACCACGTGATGAATGTTGTCCGCGCGCGTTTCTTGGCATCGGGTGGTAGCGCCGAGGAGTTTGAGGAGCTATCGGATTCGGAGAAGCTTACCCAGGCGAATGGTTTCTTTTCGGGCGGGCATGATCTGATTGTTGGGCGACGCCACTTCGTCGATGGGGCGAAGGATACGTCCCAATTGGCTTCGGCTGGGACGCTGACGCCCGAGGAGCACTTCCAGTACATGTCGATGACCGTGCGAGCGATGCGGGACCTGTATGACTTGGATCCGGCCGTGAAGTACGTGGTGGCCTTCCAGAACTGGCTCAAGCCCGCGGGTGCGTCTTTTGATCACTTGCACAAGCAGCTTGTGGCGATTGATGAGTTCTCGACGCAGACGCATGATGAGATTGAGCGCGTGCGCACCTATCCGGGAATCTATGACGAGCTCTTGAAGATTGCCGCGACGCGTGGGCTGATTTTGGCGCAAAACGATCATGCTGTGGCGATGGCTGGGTTTGGGCACCGCTATCCCTCCTTGGCGATTTGGCCGCTTCACGCGCCGGCTGAGCCTTGGGAGTACTCCCCTGAGCAATTACGAGGCATCAGCGACCTTGTGCACGCGATGCACGCGGCGACGGGTGCGGAGGTGCCGTGTAACGAGGAGTGGTACTACCGGCCCCCGAGTTCCTCGATTC
>ERZ773213.1056-NODE-1056-length-15159-cov-2.700940_pt1 | contig 15159 bp, 16 predicted proteins | sample MGYA00580996_ERZ773213 | MGnify/ENA primary metagenome ERZ773213 (study PRJEB29015, sample SAMEA2738152) | human oral metagenome | biome: human oral; feature: human-associated habitat; material: saliva | place: China | collected 2197 ...
GGCGCAGTGCGCGCAGGTAAATGGTTAGAAAAACAATCTCACGGATTGTTTGATATGACAGATGTGTTGGATTTGAATAATTTATAATTCTATTTCTAAATCACTTTCCACCCGACAACAACACAGCAAAATCTCATCGGGTTGAATAAAGGCAAGGGGCGCATTGGCGTAGGAAACCTTGCCTTTTTTGATCTTCACGCGACAAGAACCACAATAACCTGAACGACATTGATATTCATGGTGAATTTGATGTTGTTCTAAAAAGTTAAGCAGGGATGTTTGGTTGTCAAAATCTAAGGTGATTTGGCGCTGAATAAGATGGATTTTCATGAAACAAAATAAAACAAAATTTTGCTCATTATAGAAGAAAGAGAAGTAAAACTCACGGCTCTTTTGTTGTAATATAGCGAGCTAATATTCATCATAAGGGAAGAACATGCGAACCTTTCTAAAATTAACGTGGATTTCAACCGCACTTTTATTAACGGCTTGTAGCTCGATTTCAAAAGAGCCGGTTAAGCATATTGATATGTATGTAAAGCCTTATTACGATGCCAGAGATGGGCGACTTGAACAGATTAATGTGAACAAAGATATTGATGCGTTATTACTGAAAAATACACAAAAAGATTTTGAAAGTGCGGTCAATATTATTGAGAAAAAAGTGGATTTTGTTTCTCCGATGACAATGTTTGCACTTTCTGCTCGTGCTTATGATTTTGGCTTGCGTGATGAGGCGGTAAAATGGTTTTATCGTGGGCAAAACCGTTTAATCACCGCGTTATATGTGTTGGATTTAGATAAATTGACGGTATCGAATAACACAGCATTTGGGCAATTAGTAGGGCAGCATGTTAATCCCTATGCATTCTGTGATTTGAATAAGCAACACAAGGCGGCACAAGATGCGATTGACTGGGCTAAAAATCATCCGTATCAGGCGGTGTTTTTACCTCAATTACCAAGCAAGCATCAAGATAGAAAACAAGCGTTAAAAGAAGCAGAAGCAAAACTTAATGCCCGTTTAGTTGAGCAAGACCGCTATTTTGCTAATCCAGAAAATAAAGCGAAATGGGAAAAAGAACGCCAAGATAACTTGGTAAATGAGCGATTTTGCTGGTGATTTTAAAAAATTTTAAAAATCTTAAGGTTGCTTAAGATTTCATTAAGATTTGTTGTGTTTAATAAGCATCAACAGGGCGGCAATAAGGATAATCCTTCGCTTTGAAACATGATTAATTTATGCTTAATTTTATTTAGGAGAACATGATGAAAAAATTTGCTTTAGCAACCCTTTTAGCTTTATCTACTTCAGCAGCATTTGCTGGTTTTAATGGTAACAATGCACAAGGTGGTTTCCAAGGTGGTGATCAAGGTCAACAACTTACAGTTAAACAAGCACTATCTGCAAAAGATAATTCTATGATTAGCTTAGTAGGTAACATTACTCAACAAATTGATGGTGATGAATATCTTTTCACTGATGGTACAGACCAAATTAAATTGGAAATTAAAAACCGCGTTTGGAATGGTTTAAATGTCGGTCCACAAGATAAAATCCGTGTTTACGGTAAATTGGATAATGAAGCTTTTGAAAAAGCAGAGCTTGAAGTCATTAGCGTTGAAAAAGCGCAATAATTCATATAATTTGAAGTGGTGGGCAAAGCCCGCCATTTTTTCGTTTAAATAAAAACAAAAGTGCGGTCAATATTATGCGAGTTTTATTAGTAGAAGACGATCCTCTCATCGGCAATGGTCTGCAAATTGGTTTAACAAAATCAGGCTTTATTGTAGATTGGTTTACCGATGGGCAAAGTGGATTAAATGCTTTAATCGGCGCGCCTTATGATGCAGTGGTATTGGATTTAACCCTGCCTAAACTAGATGGTTTGGATGTATTAAAACAATGGCGCTCAAATAATCAAGATGTACCAGTGTTGATCTTAACTGCACGTGATACGTTGGATGAACGCATTAAAGGCATTCAACAAGGTGCTGATGATTATCTTTGTAAACCCTTCGCCTTGGCTGAAGTGGTGGTGCGATTACAAGCACTAATTCGTCGTCGTTACGGACAAGTCAATCCTCAAATTGAGCATGGTAGTGTGAAACTCGATCCTGCTCAGCGTAAAGCTTGGTTGGACAACAATGAAATTATATTAACAGGGCGTGAATATAAGTTACTCGAGCTTTTTATGCTGAATAAAGAACGGGTGCTTTCACGTTCGACTATCGAGGAAAAACTCTCCAATTGGGATGAAGAATTTAGTAGTGGCGCATTGGACGTGCATATTTATAATTTACGTCAAAAATTGGGCAAACAATTTATTCGTACTGTACATGGCGTAGGCTATGCTTTAGGACAAATTAATGAAAAATAAACGACTCAGTCTACAACTATTAATCGGTTTGAGTGTGACCGCACTTTTGGTGTGGTGCATTGCGACAGCTGTAGCATGGCATGTTGTAAAAAAAGAAGCAAAGGATGTTTTTAATGCTCAACAAGTGCTTTTTGCTGAACGTTTAGCAACCTCTGACTTGCAAAATGTCCTCTTAGGTGAGCATGCCAATTTCCATCGCGGTGGATTTAAAGCGCAAAAACGTCATTATGACAGAGATGCCTTAGCCTTTGCGATCTTCTCAAACAAAGGTGAAAGATTATTAACTGATGGGGATAGTGGCGATAAATTTCTTTTCAAAAATAAAACAGGTTTTAGTAAAGAACATATTTTAGATGATGACGATGAATGGCTGATTTATTGGCAGCCTGTTGGTAATGGTGAATTGGTGATCGCCGTTGGTCAAGAGTTGGAATATCGCGAAGAGTTGGTTAATAAAATCGTGTTTGGCCAAATGGGAATTTGGTTTGCTGGTTTGCCGATATTATTAGCTGTCGCCTTTATGGTGATTTATCGTGCATTAAAACCAATTAATCGATTGAGTCGAAACGTACAAGCTCGCCGACCAGGTGATGTATCATTATTAGAAACCGATGATGTGCCAGCAGAGATTCTACCGTTGGTCAGAAATTTAAATCAATTTTTCACACGTACCAGTGAGCAGTTGGAACGGGAAAGACGTTTTGTTTCAGATGCAGCACATGAATTGCGTAGTCCATTAGCGGCATTACGTATTCAAACGGAAGTCGCACAGTTAGCTGGCGATGATGCACAAACTCGTGAAACGGCTTTAATGCATTTAACCCAAGGTATAGATCGAGCAACTCAATTAATCGAACAGCTTCTTACACTTTCCCGATTAGATAATCTTAAAGAATTAAATCATCAGGAACCGATTCATTGGTCAGAAATTATAACTTCACTTATCGGTGAGTTATATTTCACCGCACAGCAACGCCAAATCGAATTGCAGTTTGATCGTCAGGGAGATCCTGCCGTTAAGCAAGGGCAGCCATTATTACTTGCACAAATGCTACGAAACTTATTGGATAACGCCATAAAATATTGTCCTCAAGGCACTCAGGTTCGGGTGATTTTGCAGTCTAATAAAATTCTTATTGAAGATAATGGCGGTGGTGTTGCGCCAGAAGAACTAGCAAAATTAGGGCAGCGTTTTTATCGTCCTGCAGGACAAAATGAAAAGGGAAGTGGGCTTGGATTGTCTATTGTGGCAAGAATAGCAGAATTGCATCACTATCGTTTCCGATTAGAAAATATTGAATCCAACGGACAAGTTAAAGGTTTGCGAGCTATCATTGAGTTATAAAAAAGGGCGTTGAATACGCCCTTATTGTTAAAACATTCCACCAATTAATTCTAATCGACCTTTCTCAACTTTAATTTCTTTGGCAAATTTCTTAATCAGCATTTGTTTCATGTCGCTTTCATCCAAGGTATAAACCGGCATCCGACTTAATAAGGCTGCCACACCATCACTTAATAGCGGCATAACATCTTGAAGTTGATCCATCACACTATTAGGTTCGCCAGACCAGCGTAAAATTCGCAGATTTTTTAAATAGAGCGCCCCCTCTTCTGCGTTATATTCTGGAACCGCATCGAAGGTTAAATGCAATTTAGCCGGATAGGTTTTACCAGATAAACGAATAAGCGTATCAGCCAAACCACTCATTTCAACACGATTACTTTCAGTTTGCCCGATTTGAGTCACTAAATCTTTCAGTGCGTAATCCACGGAAAATAACCCTGGAATACCTAGTTTGTCATTAATCGTGCCTTTTTCACTTAAATACTGGTTAATTTGTTGCTCGCTGATGCTAAAAGGGGAAGCTTGTACGGATAGCGTGCAGAAACCTAATGTCAGTACGGTAAGCACTTTTTTCAAAAAATGCATATTTTTCTCCTTGATTGAAAAAGAATAAAAATTTTGTAGAATGTATCGCTTATCTTTTCACGACACAATAAAAACTTTAATAAAAGAAAATACTCTTGTTACTAATTAAAGGTGTATAGTCCTATTAATTATTAGACTAATGTGTTAGCGTATGTGCAAAAATTTAAGTAGTTTTATTATCTTTTACTTCCGTTCAAACTGATTGCAGGAACGGACCTGTTGGCCGTTTATCGATTATTTGAACATTTAACAAAGGAAAATCTATGAAAAAATTATTTTTAGTGGCTTTATTAAGTGCTTTGATGAGTGCTTGTTCTGTTGGTGTTGGAGCTGGAGGAGGAAGTAATGGGGTTGGCGTAGGTGTTGGACTAAGTACTGGTTTGGGATTCTAATTTTTAGATGAAAGCAAAGTGCGGTCAAAAAATCTTAGGTTTTCAAGAAAATTAGCAGAAATCGCTTGATCTTTTGATTTAGATCACTATAATACACCCCATATTTCGGACGCGGGGTGGAGCAGCTTGGTAGCTCGTCGGGCTCATAACCCGAAGGCCGTCGGTTCAAATCCGGCCCCCGCAACCAATAACAAGTTCAGTAAAAAGAACCCCAAATTTGGGGTTTTTTTGTACGAGAAATTTAGAAACTGGGCTTAGGTTCATTGACGAACCTAACCCTTTTTTTATGTCTGAATTTTAAGATTAGGAGCAAAAATTGGCAACATTAGAACAAAAATTGCAAGAGATGCTTCAAGGTGCAGTAGAAGACTTAGGCTGCGAACTTTGGGGGATTGAATGCCAACGTGCAGGTCGTTTTATGACCGTGCGTTTATTCATTGATAAAGAAGGTGGCGTAGGCGTTGATGATTGTGCTGATGTAAGTCGTCAAGTGAGCGCGATTTTAGATGTGGAAGATCCTATTGCGGATAAGTATAACCTAGAAGTGTCATCACCAGGTCTCGATCGTCCATTATTTACGCTTGAACAATTCCAACGTTATGTGGGTGAGGATATCGCCGTGCATTTACGTATTCCAGTTTTAGACCGTCGTAAATGGCAAGGTAAGTTGGAAAAAATTGAAAATGACATGTTAACACTTATTGTTGATGGTCAGGAACAAGTTCTTATTTTTGGCAATATTCAAAAAGCCAATGTAATCGCAAAATTTTAAAGGAGAAAAAGGAAAATGAGTAAAGAGATTTTGTTAGCTGCTGAAGCAGTATCTAACGAGAAGTTATTACCACGTGAAAAGATTTTTGAAGCGTTAGAGAGTGCGATTGCGCTTTCAACGAAGAAAAAATATGACTATGAAACCGATATTCGTGTATCTATCAACCCTAAAACAGGTGAATTTGATACATTCCGTCGTTGGTTAGTTGTCGATGAAGTTAAAGTACCTACAAAAGAAATTACATTAGAAGCGGCAAAATTTGAAGACCCTAATATTCAACTCGGTGATTATGTTGAAGATCAAATTGAGTCTATCGCATTTGACCGTATTGCAATGCAAACTGCTCGCCAAGTAATTAGTACTAAAATCCGTGAAGCTGAACGTGCAAAAGTGGTTGAGCAATTCCGTTCTGAAGAAGGCAAAATTGTTACAGGTACAGTGAAAAAAGTAAATCGTGAAAGCATTATTTTAGATTTAGGTAATAAAGCTGAAGCCGTGATTATGCGTGAAGATATGCTTCCACGTGAAAACTTCCGTCCTGGCGATCGAGTACGTGGTGTGCTTTATAAAGTGAATCCAGAAAGCAAAACCGCACAACTATTCGTAACTCGTGCAAAACCTGAAATGTTAATCGAGTTATTCCGTATTGAAGTACCAGAAATCGGTGAAGAAATGCTTGAGATTCGTGGTGCCGCACGTGATCCTGGTTCTCGTGCAAAAATTGCGGTGAAATCAAATGATAAACGTATCGACCCAGTGGGTGCATGTGTGGGTATGCGTGGTGCACGCGTTCAAGCAATTACCAATGAATTAGGTGGCGAACGTGTGGATATCGTACTTTGGGATGATAATCCAGCACAATACGTGATCAATGCAATGGCACCAGCTGATGTGACTTCAATCATCGTTGATGAAGATAACCACTCAATGGATATTGCGGTTAATGCTGATAACTTAGCACAAGCAATTGGTCGTAATGGTCAAAATGTACGCTTAGCGACACAATTAACCGGTTGGACATTAAACGTAATGACCACTGAACAATTAAATGAAAAACATCAAGCGGAAGATATTAAAGTATTGAATTTATTTATGGATAAATTAGGTCTTGATGAAGAGTTTGCTCAAATCTTAGTAGATGAAGGCTTTACTTCTTTAGAAGAAGTCGCTTATGTTCCTGTGAGTGAACTGACTGCAATTGATGGCTTAGAAGATGAAGATCTTATCGAAGAGTTACAAGGTCGTGCAAAAGATGCAATTACCGCAGCTGCTGCAGCAGAAGAAGAAGCCTTGAAAAAAGCGAATATCGAAGATCGTTTATTAAATCTTGAAGGCATGAATCGTCATATTGCTTTTAAATTAGCTGAAAAACAAATTACTACACTTGAAGAACTTGCGGAGCAAGGTGTAGATGATTTAGCTGATATTGAAGAATTAACCGCAGAGCAAGCCGCTGACTTTATTATGGCTGCTCGTAATATTTGCTGGTTTAGCGAAGAGTAAGGAGTTTAATAATGACTGAAGATGTAAAAAATGCGGATGCGAATGCACCGAAAAAACTAAGTATTCAACGCAGAACAAAAACAACCGTAAGCAGCGCAACTGCTGGCGGTAAAGCAAAAGCGGTACAAGTTGAAGTACGTAAAAAACGTACCGTACCAACAGATGCCGCTAAAAAAGCGGAAGAAGCAGCAAAATTAAAAGCACAGCAAGAAGCTGACGCGGCTGCAAAGAAAGCGGCTGAAGAAAAAGCGCGTTTAGCTGCAGAAAAAGCAGCCGCTGAAAAGGCGAAAGCAGAAAAAGCTCAAGCGGAAAAAGCTGCTAACCCAGCACAAAGTGCGGTTGAAAATAAACCTAAATCGGTTGATCCAGAAAAAGAAAAACGTAAAGCGGAAGAAGCTGAACTTCGTCGTAAAGCGGAAGAACTTGCTCGCCAAAAAGCAGAAGAGCAAGCGCGTAAAGCAGCTGAAGAAGCTAAACGTTATGCTGAGTCTGACTCTTCAAGTAATGATAGTTCATCAGAAGATTACACGGATTATAACTTAAGCTCTCGTTATGCTTTAGAAGCAGAAGACGAAGAAGAACGTCGTAAAGAAAATCGTGGTCGTGGCAAAAATAAAGTAGCTAAAGCGAAAAAAGAACGCGATGACGTGAAAGGCACTAAAAATGAGCGCGAATCTAACCGTAAAAATCAAAAAGACGGTAAATTCGGTAAAGGTAAAAATGGTAAGAAAGGTGCCGCATTGCAGCAAGCTTTCACAAAACCTGTTCAGGTTGTGAAACAAGATGTTGTTATTGGTGAAACGATTACTGTTGCAGAATTAGCGAATAAAATGGCAACCAAGGCGACTGAAATCATCAAAGCAATGATGAAGATGGGCGAAATGGTAACCATTAACCAAGTGCTTGATCAAGAAACAGCACAATTAGTGGCTGAAGAATTAGGTCACAAAGTGATTCTTCGCAATGAAAATGAACTTGAAGAAGAAGTATTAGGCGATCGTGATGTTAATGCTGAAAAAGTAACTCGTGCACCGGTTGTGACCATTATGGGTCACGTTGACCATGGTAAAACTTCATTGCTTGACTACATTCGTAAAGCGAAAGTTGCTGCTGGTGAAGCGGGTGGTATTACTCAGCACATTGGTGCGTACCACGTAGAAATGGAGGATGGAAAAATGATCACTTTCTTAGATACGCCGGGACACGCCGCATTTACCTCAATGCGTGCACGTGGTGCGAAAGCAACGGATATCGTCGTTCTTGTTGTTGCAGCAGATGATGGTGTGATGCCTCAAACCATTGAAGCGATTCAACACGCGAAAGCAGCGGGTGCGCCTTTAGTGGTTGCAGTGAACAAAATTGATAAACCAGAAGCTAATCCGGATCGCGTAGAGCAAGAATTACTTCAACACGAAGTGATTTCTGAAAAATTCGGTGGTGATGTGCAATTTGTGCCTGTTTCTGCGAAGAAAGGTATGGGTATCGATGATTTATTAGATGCTATCTTACTTCAATCAGAAGTACTTGAATTAACGGCTGTAAAAGACGGTATGGCAAGCGGTGTTGTGATTGAATCTTACCTTGATAAAGGTCGTGGTCCAGTTGCAACCATTCTTGTTCAATCTGGTACATTACGTAAAGGTGATATCGTACTTTGTGGTTTTGAATATGGCCGAGTTCGTGCAATGCGCGATGAAAACGGTAAAGAAATCGATGAAGCAGGTCCATCTATTCCTGTTGAGGTGTTAGGTCTTTCTGGCGTACCAGCAGCGGGTGATGAAGCGACTGTAGTGCGTGATGAGAAAAAAGCACGTGAAGTAGCATTACACCGTCAAGGTAAGTTCCGTGAAGTGAAACTTGCTCGTCAGCAAAAAGCGAAACTTGAAAATATGTTTAGCAATATGACTGAAGGTGATGTAGCTGAACTGAACATCATTGTGAAAGCAGACGTACAGGGTTCTGTGGAAGCGATTATTCAATCGTTACAAGATCTTTCTACTGATGAAGTGAAAGTGAAAGTAGTGGGGTCTGGTGTAGGTGGTATTTCTGAAACTGATGCAACCTTAGCGGCAGCCTCTAATGCAATTATTGTTGGCTTTAACGTACGTGCGGACGCTTCTGCTCGCCGTATTATCGAAGCAGAAAATATTGACCTTCGTTATTACTCGATCATTTATGAACTATTAAATGATGTGAAAGCAGCAATGAGTGGTATGTTACAACCTGAATTCAAACAAGAAATCATTGGCTTGGCTGAAGTGCGTGATGTGTTTAAACATCCGAAATTTGGTGCAATTGCAGGTTGTATGGTGACCGAAGGTGTAGTAAAACGTAACAATCCAATCCGCGTATTACGTGATAACGTGGTAATCTTTGAAGGTGAATTAGAATCTCTCCGTCGCTTTAAAGATGACGTTGCTGAAGTCCGTAATGGTATGGAATGTGGTATTGGCGTTAAAAATTACAATGACGTAAAAGTTGGCGACCAAATCGAAGTGTTTGAAGTCGTTGAAATTAAACGTTCAATCTAATCGATAAAAAGAGCGGTCAAAATTCAACGTATTTTTGACCGCTTTTTAATAAGAGAAATATTATGGCAAGAGAATTTAAACGCAGCGATCGTGTTGCACAAGAATTACAAAAAGAAATCGCCATCATTTTACAACGGGAAGTAAAAGATCCCCGTATTGGCATGGTAACCGTGTCAGATGTGGAAGTATCAAGCGATTTAGCTTATGCAAAAGTGTTTGTCACATTTTTGTTTGATCATGATGAAGTGGCGATTGCACAAGGCATGAAAGGGTTAGAAAAAGCGGCACCTTATATTCGTTCATTAGTAGGTAAAGCTATGCGCCTACGTATTGTGCCGGAAATTCGTTTCTTCTACGATCAATCCTTAGTTGAAGGGATGCGAATGTCTAATTTAGTGACAAACGTGGTACGTGAAGACGAGAAAAAACACGTTGAGGAAAATGACTAATGTCGAGACCTCGCAAGCGTGGACGTGATATTGATGGTGTATTTTTATTAGATAAGCCACAAGGCATGTCGTCTAATGACATTATGCAAAAAGTGAAACGCGTATTCCAAGCGAATAAAGCAGGACATACCGGTGCGCTCGATCCATTAGCAACCGGTATGCTGCCTATTTGTTTAGGAGAAGCTACAAAGTTTTCTCAGTTTTTGTTAGATGCAGATAAACGCTATGTGGTTACAGCAAAATTAGGTGAACGTACAGATACCTCTGATGCTGAAGGACAAGTGGTCGAAACGCGCCCTGTCAATGTGGAAACATCACAAATTTTGACCGCACTTGAACAATTTCGTGGTGATATTTTGCAAGTGCCGACCATGTTTTCTGCGTTAAAGCACAATGGGAAACCGTTGTATGAGTATGCTCGCGCAGGCATTACCGTGGAACGTGAAGCACGTCCTATCACGATTTTTGAGCTTAACTTTATCGAGTATCAAGCACCTTTTCTAACTTTAGAAGTGCATTGTTCGAAAGGAACCTATATCCGTACATTAGTGGATGATTTAGGTGAAGTGCTAGGTTGTGGTGCTCATGTGACTGTGTTACGTCGAACTGCAGTTGCGGATTATCCAACAGAAAAGATGATGACATGGGATGCATTGCAGGCGCTTGCAGAGCAAGGTGATCTTGCTCAACTTGATCAACATCTTTTACCGACAGATACAGCGGTCAGTAAATTACCCGTATTACAGCTAAATGCCGAGCAAAGTAAAGCTATCGGCTTTGGACAACGAGTCAAATTTGCTAATGAAGCAAAATTACATGGTCAAGTACGGTTGTTTTCGGACAAGAATATCTTTTTAGGCGTGGCACTTGTGGATGATAACAATGTGATTCGTCCACAACGCTTGATTACGCAATCTCTCTAACTATTTGCCTTTCTTTTTTAATTCCAGTAATCTCACCTGTAACCTTTTAATTGCAATCTATGTAAATAAGATATTACAGGTGAATTATGGATGCCCTTAACCATTTACGTCAGGAAATTGATGCGCTCGATCGTGAACTGATTCAACTTTTTGCTAAACGCCTCGAACTGGTGACCCAAGTAGGCGAAGTAAAGCATGAAAAGGGGTTGCCGATTTATGCGCCAGAGCGTGAATTAACCATGTTACAAGCTCGCCGAGAAGAAGCGGCTAAAGCGGGGATTTCTCCACAACTTATTGAAGATGTGCTACGTCGTTTCATGCGTGAATCTTATTCCAATGAAAATCAATTTGGTTTTAAAACCCTGAATCCAGCCATTAAAAAAATTGTTATTGTCGGTGGTTACGGAAAAATGGGACAATTATTTGCGCGCTATTTACGTGCCTCTGGTTATCCTATTTCTATTTTAGATCGTGATGATTGGGATGTGGCAGAACGCATTTTAACGAATGCGGATGTTGTTATTGTCTCAGTGCCGATTGATCACACGTTAGAAACAATAGAACGTTTAAAACCCTATTTAACGGAAAATATGCTACTGGCGGATCTCACCTCCGTGAAACGTGCTCCATTAGCTAAAATGTTAGACGTGCATAAAGGGGCAGTGGTTGGGTTGCATCCAATGTTTGGTCCTGATATTGCGAGCATGGCAAAACAAGTGGTTGTGCGTTGTGATGGGCGTTTTAGTGAACGTTATGAGTGGTTGTTAGAGCAAATTCAAATCTGGGGTGCAAAAATTTACCAAATTGATGCAGCGGAGCATGATCACAATATGACGTACATTCAAGCATTACGTCACTTTTCTACCTTCGCGAATGGTCTACATCTTTCTAAACAGCCTGTCAATTTAAGCAATTTATTGGCGCTATCTTCCCCGATTTATCGTTTGGAATTAGCCATGATTGGTCGTCTATTTGCCCAAGATGCGGCACTTTATGCGGATATTATTATGGATAAGCCAGAAAATTTAGACGTGATTGAAAGCTTGAAGCAAACGTATGAAGAAGCGTTACAATTTTTTGAAAAAGGCGATCGCCAAGGGTTTATTGATGCTTTCCATCAAGTGAGAGAATGGTTTGGGGAGTATTCCGATCAATTCTTGCAGGAAAGTCGTCAGTTATTACAACAGGCTCATGATTTACGACATGTATAAAATAAAAGTGCGGTTGATTTTCACCGCACTTTTGCTTTGTGATTTATTGTCTTGCCAAGCGTAAATTTTGCGGAATTTCCTCAAAGTTAGAACGGAATGGATTAATATCCAATCCACCACGGCGCGTATAACGCGCATAGACGGTGAGTTTTTCTGGTTTGGCGTAATGCATCAAGTCACAGAAAATACGCTCGACACACTGCTCGTGAAACTCATTATGTTGACGGAAAGACACAATGTAGCGGAGAAGTTTTTCGCGATCGATTTGTTTGCCCACATAATGAATTTGTACAGTTCCCCAATCCGGCTGACTGGTGATAAGACAGTTAGATTTCAATAAATGGCTGACTAAGGTTTCCTCCACCACATTATCGGACGTGCAATTTTGCAAAATATCCGCATTAAATTCGTAGCTGTGTATTTCAATATCCTGTTCGTCAATGCAATCGCCAGTTAAAGTATCAATACTTTGTCCTTGATAGTGGGATAATGAATGTAAACGTACTTTGACCCCGCCTTGAGCACAAGCAGATAAATCTTCACGCATAATGCGTTCTACGCTAGCAAAATCAGCAAATTTGCTTTGGTTAAAGCTGTTTAAGTATAGTTTAAAGCTTTTCGATTCAATTAAATTTTCACTACGGTAATCAATTTCCACATCAGCAATGGCGACTTGTGGCAAACCTTTTGGATTTAACCAAGAAATTTCATAGGCTGTCCAAATATCAGCGCCTTGGGTAAAAGGCTGTTGTTCGGTAATGCCTAAGCCATCACGATTGAGTTTACGAGGCACGGGTTGTAACAAAGTGCGGTCATAATTCGCCGCATATTCTGTTGCTTGACCGAGTTTTAAAGATTGAAGACTTTTATCTTGATAGTTCATTTGTTTTCCTAAATGACGAAAGCGTTATAAAAAATTCCACGACACATTCGAGACTAATCGACATTGGTCGCATTTAAAGTAAATCACATCAAATAGTGGTGTTTCTAATGCCCAATTACCACCACATTGCGGGCAACAGCGTTGCTGTTCCAATTCTAAAGAATGGCCTCCGACACGGTATAAATAATAATAGGTCGGTATGCCGCTTTCTTTTTCAATTTCAGCAGCAAGGTAGCGTCCATGTTTGCTGAGCGTGCTATTAATCTCGGAGATTTCGATTAATGATTCTTTTTCTAAAGCCGAACCATTCATTTGCAACTGATCGCAGGCCTGCCAATTTTCCTGCCATTTAATTAAATCTTGGCTTAAGTGCGGTTGATTTTTTAGCTGTTTATAGAGCGGAATTGGAGAAAAATCATCTCCGCTATGCAATGGTGAGCAAGATTGTAAATGTGTAGTATAGAGTATTTGCCATGCTGGTCGACTACATTCTGCGGTGCTGTCTGCATTTAAATCATCGGCAATAATTTGAAAACCTTGAAAATTTAGACCGCACTTTTCAGCATTTTCCATCGCCAGATTCACAGATTGATTATTGTTTTCGGGTAAAAGGCTATCTTGCTCCGGGCAAATGACGCGCATCGCAAAACCTTGTTCGCCATCTTCTTCCGTTAAATAAAGCGGGATTTCACGGCCGATAATTTGTCCGTTATAACGCCATTGATCTATGAGTGCATTGAGCAAATGGCTTTGTTGGCCAATGTCGTTTTCTAAGGCGGTCAATTTAAAAAAGGGTTCGATCAGATACATAATTTACAGATTGTGCAAGATTTCTTCAATTTGTTTTAAACCGTTTAAACGGGTTTCACTTAAGCGAGAGGCAATACCAAGCTCATCAAAAAATTGGCGAATATTAAATTGTTGTAATTGGTTGCTGGTTTGGTCATTGATATTTTGCAACAACAACCATAACAAACCATTCATAATGCGTGCTTCGCTGTAAGCTTGAAATTGAAACGTATCATCATTTTGTGGAATGGCCTTAAACCAAAGTCCCGCTTCGCAGCCTTGAATCGATAGCATTTGAGTCAATTCATCTGGAGAAGGTTGAGAAAGATGTTTACCGGCTTGAATAATGAAACGGTAACGTTCTTCCCAATTTTTTGCCTGTTTAATTTTTTCTAGCATGCTAATAACTCTAAGGATTTATCTAATGCCGCAAAGAAAGCATCCACATCTTGCGGACTATTGTAAGGCGCAAAAGAAAGTCTTAATGTGGTACGCTCGCCAAGACGGGCTAAGTAAGGTTGGGCGCAATGCTCACCAACGCGTAACGCAATTTTTTGTTCGCTTAGGAGCGTAGCAAGATCTGAAGCTGCAATCCCATCAAAAACAAAACATACTACAGAACTTGGCTGCGGCGAATTGAATAAGCGACAATTCGGATAGTTTTTTAACCGCACTTTACTTTGTTCAGCAAGCTCAACAGCATGCGCCTCGGCGGCCTGAAAATCCCATTTTTTGAGCCAATCTAACACCGCACCAAAACCAATCACGCCCGCAATATTTGGTGTGCCGGCTTCTAATCGATAAGGCAAATCAGCAAAGGTAATACATTCATGGGATACGCGCTCAATCATTTTTCCACCGTAAAAAAGCGGTTGTAATAGGGAAAGCGAGCTCAATTTTCCACTTAATATGCCAATGCTGTTTGGTCCATAAATTTTGTGTGCAGAAAAAGCAATAAAATCCGCATCTAATGACTGTAAATCAATTTGTATATGGCTAATAGCCTGAGCAGCATCGACTAAAACGAGCGCATTGCTATGTTGACGGATTACTCGAATTAAATGCTGGATATGTTGTTCTGTTCCCGTTACGTTGGAAACAAAATTGAGAGCCACTAATTTGGTTTTTTCATTTAAGGCTGCAATCAAGGCATTTTCATCAATTAACCAATTATCCAAAATAGGCAGCACTTTAATTTTTGCTCCGCATTTTTTCGCTATTTCATGCCAAGTAACAAAATTAGCATGATGGTCTGCTTGGCTAATTAAAATCTCGTCATCTGCATGCAAAGAGGGGAGTAAACCGTTAGCAACCAAATTAATGCCATGCGTTGTTCCGGAAGTCCAAATTACGGCTTTTTCATCTTCTGCATTAATTAAGGTTTTGACTAAG
>ERZ773213.1061-NODE-1061-length-15136-cov-6.635170_pt1 | contig 15136 bp, 14 predicted proteins | sample MGYA00580996_ERZ773213 | MGnify/ENA primary metagenome ERZ773213 (study PRJEB29015, sample SAMEA2738152) | human oral metagenome | biome: human oral; feature: human-associated habitat; material: saliva | place: China | collected 2197 ...
CACTTGTATGCTGTCGGCGCCGTATTCTTCGTGTTTTTGGTCAGTCATGGTCTTTTCTTGCTGAATTTCAAGGAATTTTTCCGTGCGCGCAATGAAATGTCAAACGGGCGCGGCGGATGTGTTCCGAAAGGTCAAAATAATAGGCAATTATACCTGATTTTGCTGGAATATTCAGCGTTTTAAGTGCAAAAAGGCCGTCTGAAAGATTAAATTTCAGACGGCCTTTGTATCGGAAAACAGGTTTAGCGTTTGACGCCGCTCAATCGCGCCCAGCCTTCTTCGATTTCGGCAGGCTCAATGTCGAACCATTGGCTGTAAATGCCACTGAGTTCTCCGACTTGTTCGTCCAAAAGGCCGGACAAAACAATGCGGCCGCCTTGTTTGGTGCGTGCGGCAAGCATTTCGCCGAGCATACGCAGCGGGTTTGCCAGAATGTTGGCGATCACAACATCAAATTGACCTTGCGGCAGGCCGTCCGGCAGGTAGAACTGCGCGTCGACGTTGTTTTGCGCGGCATTGTCTTTGCTGGCGCGGATGGCTTGTTCGTCAATATCTACACCGATGGCGGAGCCTGCGCCGAGTTTGAGGGCGGCAATGGCCAAAATGCCTGAGCCGCAGCCGTAGTCCAATACGCTTTCGCCGCCTTTGAGCTGTGTGTCGAGCCATTTGAGGCAGAGGCGTGTGGTCGGATGGCTGCCCGTACCGAAGGCAAGGCCAGGGTCGAGTTGCAGGTTGACGGCGTTGCCGTTGGGCGCTTCGTGCCAAGACGGGGTAATCCACAGGCGGTCGGAAATTTGAATCGGGTCGAATTGCGCTTGGGTCAGGCGTACCCAGTCTTGATCTTCAAGGATTTCGCCGGTGTATTTCAAATCGTTCAAACCGCATTCCTGCGTGGCTGCTTCGATAATGGAAGCGGCGTCGTCGCTTTCACCGAAAAGGGCGATGACTTTGCTTTGTTGCCAGATTTGCTCGGTCGGCATGCCCGGCTCGCCGAAAATGGCCTGCTCGTTTTCTGTGCCGGCGTAGGCATCTTCAATGGCGGCGGACAATGCGCCGTGTTCCATCAGCGCGTCGGCAAGGCGTTCGGCGACGGCATCGTTGACGTTGATGGTGATTTGTTGATAGGACATGGTGGGGCTTTCTTTTTAATAAGGCCGTCTGAAAATCGACGTTGTGCTTTCAGACGGCCTTGTAAGGTATGAAACCTGATGATGCAGGTTTATCGGTTTTTCAAACCCAGTACGTCTTGCATATCGTACAGGCCTTTTTTGCCGTTTGCCCAAACTGCGGCGCGTACGGCGCCGGCGGCAAAGGTCATGCGACTGCTGGCCTTGTGGGTGATTTCCACGCGCTCGCCGTCGGTGGCGAAGAGGGCGGTGTGGTCGCCGACGATGTCGCCTGCGCGGACGGTGGCAAAACCGATGGTGGACGGATCACGCGGGCCGGTGTGGCCTTCGCGGCCGTAAACGGCGCATTCTTTGAGGTCGCGGCCGAGGGCGTCGGCAATGACTTCACCCATGCGTAACGCGGTGCCGCTTGGGGCATCGACTTTGTGGCGGTGGTGGCCTTCGATGATTTCGATGTCGTAGCCTTCGTTCAACACGCGGGCGACGGTGTCGAGGATATGGAAGGTTAGGTTGACGCCGACGCTGAAGTTGGCTGCGAAGACGACGCCTATTTTTTCGCCTGCGGCTTGGATGGCGGCTTTGCCTGCGTCGTCAAAACCGGTGGTGCCGATGATGATGTTGACGCCTTTTTCAACGCATTTTTGCAGATGTTTGAGGGTCGGCTCGGGGCGGGTGAAGTCGATGAGTACGTCGCTTTGGGCGAGGACGGTATCAACGTCGTCTGAAATGGCGATGCCGGTTTTGATGCCGGAGGCGAAACCTGCGTCCAAGCCTAAGACTTCGGAACCTGAATGTTCGAGTGCGCCGGAGAGGACGGTGTCGGGATGGTTGTTGACGGCTTCAACCAATACGCGCCCCATGCGGCCGTTGACGCCGGCGATGGCGATTTTCAATGCGCTCATGCGTTTTCCTTATGATTATTGTGCAGTTTGGGCTGCTTTTTGTTCGGCTTGGAGGGTTTCGATGGATTTTTGGATGGCATCGCCTTCTGCGCGGACAAGGACGTCGTTTTCAAAATAAACGGTGAGGTTGCTGCGGTCTTTGATGATGCCGTTGCGGCTGGTATTGAAGGTGTAGTCCCAGCGGTCGGCATGGAATGCGTCGCGCAGCAGCGGGGTGCCAAGCAGGAGTTGGACTTGGTCGCGGCTCATGCCTGCTTGGAGGGAGACGACGGCGCGGGGATCAAGTTCGTTGCCTTGGATGACTTTGAGTTTGTAGGAGGGGAACAGGGAAACGCGTTCGGCGCTGCATGCGGAAAGTCCGATGAGGGCGGCGAGGGCAAGACAGAGGGGTTTGTTCACGGATATGCCTTTCTGTTCGAATTCGGGTGGAAGGGTATCATTGCTTGAATTTTTTGAAAAAGCAAACGATAATCATCTCTTTGATTATAATTTCAGCCGGCTATCGTTTGTATGCAAACAAAACTTGAGGTTTTATTGCAAACCGCTATGGCGTAATAGTGGGCAAGCGGGCTGAAATTGCGTATTATAACGTCTATTACTTCACAGGGATATTGAATATTATGGAAAAATTCAGCAATATTGCGCAATTGAAAGACAGCGGTTTGAAGGTTACCGGTCCGCGTTTGAAAATCTTGGATTTGTTTGAGTCGCATGCTGAAGAGCATTTGAGTGCCGAAGATGTGTACCGTATTTTGCTGGAAGAGGGTGTGGAAATCGGCGTAGCGACGATTTACCGCGTGTTGACCCAGTTCGAGCAGGCAGGCATTTTGCAGCGCCACCATTTTGAAACCGGCAAGGCGGTTTACGAATTGGACAAAGGCGACCACCACGACCATATCGTCTGTGTGAAATGCGGCGAGGTAACGGAATTCCACAATCCTGAAATCGAAGCCTTGCAAGACAAAATCGCGGAAGAAAACGGCTACCGCATCGTTGACCACGCGCTTTATATGTACGGCGTGTGCGGCGAATGCCAAGCGAAGAGCAAACGCTGATTCCCGTTTTAAAAGATGTTTGATGTTCAGACGACCTCGGATGAAAATTTGGGGTCGTCTGAAATTTTTTGCGGAACATGAACATCATGCCGCTGCAAATCAGAATAATATAGTGGATTAAATTTGAATCAGGACAAAGCGAGGCAACGCCGTACCGGTTTAAAGTTAATCCACTATACCTTAGGATTTTTAATGAGTATCCCCTTGCTTTACCCTAATGATTACACTTTTCCTGACCCGTTTTACGCGCTGGAAGAATGCGACGGCGTGGTCGGTATCAGCCGCGATTTGGACACGGGACGGCTGCTGTCGGCGTATCGGCAGGGGATTTTCCCGTGGTTCAGCGAAGACGGCTGGTTTTTTTGGCATACCATAGATCCGCGCGCCGTCATCGTGCCTGAAAATCTGCATATCGGGCGTTCGTTGGCAAAAACCTTGCGCAACAAACCCTATTGGGTAACGGTCAACCAATGCTTCGAAACCGTCATTGCGCATTGCGCCGCCTTTCCGCGCCCTGGTCAGGACGGCACATGGATTGTTCCCGAATTCCAAGCCGCTTATACCGAGCTGCACCGCTTGGGTTACGCGCATTCGTTTGAATGTTTCTATCCCGATGAAGCAGGTCGTCTGAAACTGGCGGGCGGCTTTTACGGCGTACAAATCGGACGGGTATTTTACGGAGAATCCATGTTCGCCCTTGAGCCGGATGCCTCCAAAATCGCCTTCGCGCGAGCCGTTCCGTTTCTTGCTGGACTGGGCATTGAGTTGATTGACTGTCAGCAAGATACCCTGCATATGCATCGTTTCGGTTCGGAACCGATACCGTTCGCCGAATTTCAGACGACTTTGCAACGCTTGAACGCTTTGCCTTTGAAGGAAGCATTGGGCGCGCGGGTGGTAGGTGGAACGTTGGACTAGCGGCAGGATATAGAGTCGGCTTTGAATCAGAATCGAATAAAAAAGGTCGTCTGAAAATCTAATTTATGGGTTTTCAGACGACCTTTGGATTATATGAGGCAATGGCAATACTTGTTTTGTCTTGCAGTAGGATTTTCGTCAAAACAATTTTTGCGAGTCCAGCAGTAGGGTAACGGGGCCGTCGTTGCACAGGCTGACCTGCATATGCGTTTGGAAGCAGCCGGTTTGTACGTTCAAACCATGTCCGCGCAATAGTTCTGCAGTATGCAAATAGAGTGTTTGCGCCTGTTCGGCAGGGGCGGCTGCCGAGAAAGACGGACGGCGTCCATTTCGTGCATCGGCATACAACGTGAATTGGGAAACCAGCAGGATTGAGCCGCCAACATCTTTGACGGACAGGTTCAATTTGCCGGCATCGTCTTCGAAAATACGCAGATTGGCGGCTTTGTCGGCAATATAGCGCGCATCTGCTTCGGTATCGTCGTGGGTAACGCCGAGCAATATCATCAACCCGTTATCGATTTCTGCGCAGGTTTCCTTATGATTTCCGTCCAATACATCGACACGGGAACAACTCACTTTTTGGATGACGGCTCGCATAGCGGTTCTTTATCTCTATTCAAAAGATTGGTTGACGGCGGATTCAGATACACAAGTGTTTCAACAGCAATGCAGGTAGAAAAGGTCGTCTGAAAAACGTTATGGTTTCAGACGACCTTTAGGTGGATTGCATCAATGCAGCAAAAAGAATCCGGCTTAATTTCCTTTACTTATCCGTTATAGGAAGCTTAAAGGTTATTTGGCAGGTTTGATGTCGGCTTTTTGCAAGAGCGCACGCATAGTGTCGTCAATGCGGGCAGTACTCAGATCGCGGGCTATGTTGCCTTTGATTTCGTTAAAGGCAGGGACTTTGACATCGCGGCGGTCGTCAACGTAAAACACGGCGTAAGAATTACCGTCTTGTAGCGGTTCGGATGTCGCTTCGCCTTTTTTCAGGTCTTTGACTGCTGCGTACAGAGGCGGTGCGGCTTCTTGCAAGTCTTTCAGCGGAACATAAGCTTGAGGAATGCCTCCTGCTTTTTTGGCTTCTTCGTCAATCGAATATTGTTTCAATACTGCGGTAAAAGCTTTCTTCGCCTTCAAATCGGCAGCGGCTTTTTGTCCGTCGGCTTTAGTTCGTGTAACGATTTCCCCTAGGCGTACTTCCTGACTGCCTTGGTAGAATTTGGCAAATTCATCGTAGGATTTTTTAATTTCTTGTTCGTTGACAGGATTTTTGCGCAATACGTCGATGGCCAGGGCTTGTCCGAGCAGGTCGTCTTCAAATGCCGCCCATTCTGTTTTGAAGGACGGTTTTTTGTCCGCGCCTTGTTTCTTCGCATCTGCACGGGCTTGTTCAAGGGCTTTTTTGAATTCCGCACTTTGATCCAGCTTGCGGCGTTTGGCTTCTTGCGCGACAACCGTGCTAATAACTTGGCGGTTGGTCAATTCTTGTCGCAGTTGTGGCGAATCCTGGATTTGTTTGTTTTCAGCACTCAAGGCGGCAACTTGTCCGTCAATCACGCTGCTGTCGATGGCTTGTCCGTTGACGGTAACCAGGGTTTGGGCAAACAGGCTGCCGGATAGGGCGGCCATAACCAATGCGGCTGTAAAATGGGTTTTTCTCATAATCTTCTCTTTAATTTGAAACACTGCGGATAATTCAATGGAAATATTCGTCGGGCGTTGCCGCCTTAATGCTCAAGGCGTGGACGAAACCGCCGGCAAACAGGTCTTGGAGCAGGTTTTGAACCATGCGTTGGCGTTCGATACGTTTCATCCCAGTGAAAGCCTCGCTGACGACGGTTACAGCATAATGCCCCCCGCCTTTATTGCCTGCGTGTCCTTTGTGCAAATGGCTGTCGTCTTGAAACTCGAATATCTGAGGGTTTAGAGTTTTCAGACGACCTTCTATTGCTGAACGCATATCCATTATTTAAAAACAGCTTTGTAGGGCTTAATCAAAACTTCCTCATATACGCCCGCAGCGACATAAGGATCTTGTTCTGCCCATTCTTGGGCTTCGTCAAGCGATGCAAATTTGGCGACGATAAGGCTGCCGGAGACGCGTTCGGGATTGTCGGGCAGGGGATTCGGTCCGGCTGTCAGAAGGCGCCCTTCGGCTTGCAGGGCTTCCAAACGTTTCAGATGATCAGGACGTGCAGCCATACGGGCTTCATGCACGTCGTCTGCATCAGTGGCCAAAAGCATATAAAATTCCATTGCTTAATTCTCCTTCGGTAAATGTTTGCCCAAATAAATACCTTGAGCGATAAAAAAAGCGAACATCAGTCCGGTTGAACCGAACATCTTGTAATTCACCCAATGGCTTTCAAAATGAGTGAATACAAACCAGTTGGCTATGCCCATAAATACGAGAAACGCTACCCAAGCATAGGTCAGATTATTCCAGACGGTATCGGGTAATTCGAGTTCCTTGCCCATTGTCGCCTTAAGTCCGTTTTTCCCGGCAAGGTGGCTGAAAAGCAAAACCAGTGCGCCTATCCAAAACAATACGGACGGTTTCCACATGATGAATCGCGGATCTTTCAGAAGGATGGTCGCCCCGCCGAATACCACGATTAAAACCAATCCGACCCACTGCATCGTATCCAGCTTTTTAAATTTCCAATAGGTAAAAGCCGCCTGCAAAACACCGACTACCAAAGCTACGGCTGTCGCGGCAATCATGTCTTTCGTAACCGTATAAGTCAGAAAAAACAAAATTACCGCCAATAAATCACTCAGAATTTTCATATAAAAAACAAAAATAAGGAAACCAAACAATCAAACGGCAATCATACAGGCAGCCGCGGTTTTTTGCATTACCGTAAATCTCAAACTTTGGTTTGTTTGATATGCCATCGGTTTGTTGCAGGGTTTTAAAAATGCAAATGGAATGATAAAATAAGTTCCCGATAGATTTGTAAAAAAGAAACACACCGATGCAAACAGCAACGGTTTATGACATTTTTGATAACATAAATGACAGTGTTACTTGGCAGATTAGGGACTTAGACTATATCATAACGTAATATATCGTAATAGACGGTTAAGTACTCGGCAGTACCGCAGGATTCATTTCATAGGGGACAAGTTTTGAAAAAACATTACAAAATCAAACTTATCGCAGCTTCCGTTGCCTTAGCGGTTTCGGTGGGTGCAAGCGCAGGGTTGGGCGGTTTAAATGTTCAATCGCATTTGGGTGAGCCGTTTTCCGGCAACATCACCGTAACCGGAGAAGAAGCACAGGCATTGTTTAACGGCGGCAAGGCTTCCGTATCTAATGCCAACCTCAGAACCAGCGTTCACAGAGCGGGCGATCGTGCCGTCATCAATATCCGTTCGGCTAAAGCCATCAAAGACCCTGTGCTGATTTTCCAAGTCAGTACCGGCTCTCAATCTAGAGAATATACCGCAATCATCGATCCGGCTGATTACTCGGTCAAGGGCGACAGTACGCCCCGCGTTCGTCAGGAGCTGCCTCCCGCATACGCTTCCCAGCAGATAGACCGTCAAGCTGCACGCGAACGGATTAACCGTGCGCTGCGTAGTGGAAATGCGTCTGCAGATGTTGCGAATAATACGCGTAAAGAAGGAATCGACAATAAAAAGTCAAAAAATGCCCAAACACAGCCTAAACAGACGCAAAATGCAGCCTCTTCTGTACAGGGCGAGCCGCGTTATGGCAAACGACATTTAGTCAAACAGGGTGAAACCCTGACTGAAATTGCGACCCGTATCCGTCCTCAAGGAATGACGGTCGAGCAGGCAATACAGGCATTGGTAAAAGCCAACCCTGGTGTGTTCATCAATAAAAATGCCGACCATATGTTGGCTGGCAAAGTATTGAATATCCCGACCCAGTTCGATATGAAACAGGCAGCCGCTAAACAGGCCGCCGAGAAGCCTCTTGTGTCTGATAAACAGCAGCCGCAGACCGCAGCAGCATCTAAAGCATCGTCTGAAAAATCAGAAGCTGCCAAAACTAATGCATCTGCGGAAAATAAGGCAGGTGAAAATAAGGCTGGCGAAGAGGCTAAATCAAACAAAGAAGCCAAGTTTGAACAACAACCAGCACAAGTAACCGCTTCCGCTCCACATGGTGCAACACAAGAACAAGCTGCTTCATCTGTAGGCACTGAGGAAGTATTACAACCCGGCATCGCAGAACAAACCGCTGCAAGTGAAACAGCAAAATCTACGCCGGAAGCCCAAGTTGAAGAAGCTTTGGCTGCTCAGCAAAATTCCGCTGCTCAAAGTGAAGCAGTAGAAGAGTCGTCTGAAGATGGCGGATTATGGCGCTGGCTGTTAATCGGCGGCGGTGCGCTGTTGGCATTGTTGCTGTTACTGAAAGCTTTGGGCAAACGAAAAGCAGCTGCTGTCGCGCCTGTCGTACCTGTTCCTTCTGCAGGATATGACGAAGAAGATGACGACATTAGCTTTGCAGAAACCGTGATAGCTGACGAGGCGAAGCCCGAACAGTTTGTTCAAGCGAAAGCTGTTCCGGCAGAAGAGCCTGACGGACTGTCTATCGAGGATGATTTTGACGACGAGGCTTTTTTTGTACAGCCCAATGCAGCCAAAGAAGCCGCTGAAGATGAGATCAATATCAATATCGATGATATTGACGATAAGCACGTCGGTATCGTATCCAGCGCAGTTACCGTGGATGAGGAAACGGAAAAACGCCGTGATTTGGATTGGGACTCAGTTGAATCGACAGAAAGCGTATATGAGCCCGAACCGGAGAATCCGTATCAACCGGTTTCAGTAGTTATAGAAGGCAGACATCAAGAAGAAGCAGTAGAAGAGCCTGATAATACAGCTCATATTCAGCAATTTGATGAGGTTCAGTCAAACTTTGGCACGTCTTCCCATGACGCCAATGAAGAAACCAAAGAGGCGGATACCTCAGTAGGTGAGGAAGAATATTCTTATACCGAACCCGCCGTTGCGGAAGAAGTTTCTGATTTGGAGTTTGACTACGAAGCTTCCGATGCTTCCGAAGTTCAACAGCAGGAGCAGACTGTTGGCGCAGAAGATGTCAAAGGCTTTGAAGAAGCAGAAGAAGGATGGGATTTCTTCTCGGAAAAAATCGAATCCCAACCTATCGAGCCTCTGCCTGAGTTCACAACATCTGAGCAAACATCGTCTGAAAAATTAAATGAAGACGAGGCTTTAGAGTTTGCTTCCGTTGATACCTCAGCCGATGAAGCCGTAGCCGAAGAGCCTTTTGAAATCAAACAAGATGAAGGCATTACCTTCCAAGAAAGCGATGAAGATTTCGGATTGGCAGATTCTCAAGGTAATGAAGTAGAAGAGACCATCGAATGGGAAAACCTGACAGTTGATGAAGAAGTAAGCAAGTCGGCATTTAACTCAGGCTTTATTTCCGAATCCGTCGGAATGACTGCTCCTTTGGAAGCCAAATACGAATTGGCAAAAATGTATGTCGAAATTGGAGACCCCGGTGCGGCGCGTGAAACTTTGCAAGAGCTGATGGAAGAGGCTACCGGCGATATCTTAGATAAAACCAAAGCCTTGTTGGCAGAGCTAGGCTGATTAATCCGACAATCACTTTCTTGAAAGAAAAATAAAGATGCCGTGTCTAAAAGCGGCATCTTTTTTATTGCTATACTGTCGGATAAGCAATTTTCGCATGATTTTGTTCGAATATAGAACCCTCACATGATGTTTCCTTCTTCAAATCAGCCCGCTGTTTATCGTTGGGCATTAACCCTATCTTATGATGGCAGCCGATTTTACGGCTGGCAAAAACAAGCTGGCGACTTGCCTACTGTTCAGACGACCTTAGAATATGCACTCAGCCAAATTGCGGGTGAAGCCATCCGAACCATAGTCGCCGGACGGACGGACACAGGCGTACACGCGACTGCGCAAGTCGTCCATTTTGATACCACAGTAGTCCGTCCCGAGCAGGCATGGGTACGGGGCGTTAATGCCCATCTTCCCGAAGGTGTGGCTGTATTGTTCGCACAGCAAGTCGCTCCACATTTTCACGCCCGCTTTGACGCATACGGTAGAAAGTATCGTTACCTTTTGGAATCATCTCCCGTCCGCTCCCCGGTATTGCAAGGCAGGGTAGGGTGGACGCATCTCAAACTCGATCCTGACAAAATGCAACAGGCGGCATTATTATTAGAAGGCGAACATGATTTCTCCAGCTTTCGTGCTGCCGAATGCCAAGCAAAATCACCCGTTAAAACCCTATACAGTGCAAAAATCAGCGGTACGCCGCAACTCCTCAAACTGGATTTGCACGGCAATGCCTTTCTGCACCATATGGTGCGTAATATTATGGGCGCGTTGGTTTATGTTGGTAGTGGTAGACTGAGCGTTTCTGAATTCCAAGCCTTAATTGAAGAACGCAGTCGATTAAAAGCACCTCCGACTTTTATGCCTGATGGGCTGTATCTGACCGGGGTGGATTATCCGCCCGAGTTCGGCATCATCCGTCCCGAAATGCCCGAATGGCTGTAAGGCCGTCCGAAATACTGTCAAACCTATTCTTCCCTTCCATAAAGAAAATTCTAGTCACTCCCGTGCTGACAGGGATCCAAGCATTGATTTTTAGAAAAATATTCAAAAATTACCGTACTCAAGCTCTTGTATTTCTTTCACATCAGGAATGATATTTGAAATATCCTGTCTTTATTTTCATACACTATAAAAAGTCGTTTGAAATCTATACGCATTCTTTTCAGACGACCTTTGCTCTTTTCGATAAACCAACCCGCAGATAAAGCCTGTACTACGGAGCTGGAATGACAGCTCCTGCAGATCGGGAGATATTTATGCCCGGCAAACCCTATCAGGGTAAATGCAGGCATGAATACCTGAACGATGTTTCCAGTTTCCTCGCTTGCCTGAATTAGCCAAAAAACAACAGCCAGTCCTAAAAAACTACCGTTCGGGAAATCTGTGTTGTAAAAATGCAAACAATAGGAAAATCGGTATTACCATATGATTTATAAAGGAAATATTTAGAATCTTATGTTGTTGACAGGGTGGTGTGGCGTAAGGGGGGAAGAAGGGGAAGTGAATAAAGTTTGTTTTTTTAGAAAGGAACAATTATAGTGAGAGTCATGGAATCGCTGATTCCAGCGATAATGTAAAGCCTAAGCGGACTCTGTCCGGGTCTGCTTAAGTTATTTCTTCACGATAGAAAAGGAATACAGCAATGAAAAAATCTCTGATTGCTCTGACTCTGGCAGCTCTGCCTGTTGCAGCTATGGCTGACGTTACCTTGTACGGTCAAGTTAAAGCCGGTGTTGACATTTCCCGAGTTAAAGAAAAAACTACAGTTAACGGTGTAACTACCAAGGATACAACCAAAACTGCTACTGAAATTGCTGACTACGGTTCACGCATCGGTTTCAAAGGCCATGAGCACCTGAGCAATAACCTGAACGCTATTTGGCAAGTAGAGCAAAATACTTCTGTTGCCGGTACTGACAAAGGTTGGGGAACTCGCGAGTCCTTCATCGGTTTGGAAGGCGGCTTCGGTAAAATCCGTGCAGGTAAACTCAATACTCCTCTGAAAGACAGCAGCGACAGCATCGATCCTTGGGAAGCCAGCGAAGCAAACTCAGATGTTTTGGCATTAGGCAAATTCGAACGTGTAGAAGATCGTAAAGTGTCTGTACGTTACGATTCACCTGTATTGTCCGGTTTCAGCGCAAGCGTACAATACCAACCACGTGACAATGCGAATCCCAAAGACAAATATACTCATGGAGTTAAGACTGGTGCGTCTTACCATGCCGGTCTGAACTATGAGAATGCTGGTTTCTTCGGTCGTTACGCCGGTCAATTTGCCAAATATGACTTGAAAAAAGCCGATCTCGATGATGTGAAGGCAGCCCGCAAAAATAATAACTTCGATTTAGAAGTTGGCGATGTAACTGGTGTTTCTGTTAAAGACCATCAAACTCATCGTTTGATCGTCGGTTACGATGCTAACAACGCTTTGTTTGCCGTTGCAGGTCAATACGATGCTTCTAAAAACGTAGATAGCGGCAAGAAAAACGAGCAAACTGAAGTTGCTGCAACTGCTGGTTACCGTATGGGTAATGTAATGCCACGCGTATCTTACGCTCACGGCTTCAAAGCCAAAAAAGATGGCGAAAAACAAGGCAACAGCCAATACAACCAAGTAATCGTTGGTGCTGACTACGACTTCTCTAAACGCACTTCTGCCCTGATTTCTGCCGGTTGGTTGAGAGAAGGTAAAGGCGACAACAAATACGAGAAAACTGCTGGTACAGTTGGTCTGCGTCACAAATTCTAATCTGATACGGTTAGTCTAAATAAAGAGCCTGCTTTATGCAGGCTCTTTTTGTATGTTTGGATAAAATGCGGGATACGTAGTATGTTGATTGCAGGCCGGTTCTCATTTATGTCTATGTCTGGCAAAAAGCTCCGTCCATGCTGCCATTTTTGCTTCTCTCTGCACGGAAGTAGCTGTTGAAAATATCCTGTTTTATTTTAATCCGTTAAATAAAAGGTCGTCTGAATCCCTGTGTACGCAGGCTTTTCAGACGACCGTTTTTTTGGATAAAACTTAATCCGTGGGTTTTGGCCGCGAAATATGGCAGATCAAAACAATAGGGCTGCAATTTCGTCATTCCCGCGCAGGCGGGAATCCAGGCCTCGGTATTTTGGGAAAATTTCAAGGATGCCGCAACTTCAAATTTCTAGATTCCCGCCTGCGCGGGAATGACGGCGGTAGGAGGGAATTTCAGGCGACCTCACCTCAAAAATAATCTGCGGGTAAAGCTCATGCTACGACGGGCCATCCTCATACAAGCGGGGCGAGAATGGCGAGTCTAGACTAACCTTTTGCAAAAACCGTACTACTTACCGCATTCGTAGGCTTCGATTTCACCGATTTTCGGTGCGTATCCGCTACCCGTGTCGTGGCGCAAATCCAGCCAAATATCCACCAATGCCCATGCAGCGGGGGCGGCGATGACGTTTTGTCCCATGCACAATACCTGTGCATCGTAGTTTTCTACCGAACCGCGCAAAGTGATTAAATCATGCGCCGTTGCTGCCCGTATGCCGCGGACTTTATTGGCTGCAATCGCCGTACCGATTCCTGTACCGCAAATCAAAATAGCGCGGTCGGCTCCCCCCGCCGCTACTTCTTGCGCCGCAGCAAATGAAAGCTGCGGATAGGTGCCATTCGGCGAGGATAAATCGGTTAGGCTGTCAATTCGCGGATCGTTTTGCAAATGCGCCTTGAGCGCGTCTTTTAATGTTGTCCCGTTGGCAGGGGCGGCGATAATCAAACGCATGGCTTACTCCTTGATGGTTGGAGGGTAAGTGTTTTCCTTTGTAAATTTACCGTAATTTATGATATTGCAGCAGGGTTTATTTTTTGTTACGGGTGTCGGGCAGGAATTTTCGGCTTACGGGTGGAGCAGGACGGGTTGGTAAAACCGACAAGACATTGGAATGAAAAGAATTCGTTGGGTCTTGATTTGCCCTTACGGTATTGTAGCTAAGCCTGTTTGAAGGTCGTCTGAAATGCCTATCTCTGTCCGTACAGGGAGACGGCAGGTGTCGTATCAAAAAATAAATGAATCCGCCGTATTTGTTTTATCTGTCTTGGTTCCCACCAATCAAAAAGGTCGTCTGAAAACCGGAAATCCCCATTTTCAGACGACCTTTTCATGCTTCACCCCCTATCAAGCGTCGATATTTTGCGCAATCAGGGCGTTGTTTTCGATGACGGCGCGGCGCGGTTCGACTTCGTCGCCCATCAGGGTAACGAACACTTCGTCGGCGGCGATGGCGTCTTCGATGCGCACTTTCAACAAACGGCGCACGGCGGGATCCATCGTGGTTTCCCAAAGCTGCTCGGGGTTCATCTCGCCCAAACCTTTGTATCGCTGGATGGACATGCCTTTTTGGGCGTTTTGGAGCAGGATGTTCAGTGCGGTTTCAAAGCTGTCCACATCGTACTCGTTCTCGCCTTTGTAGAGCTTGGCGCCCTCGCCGACCAAGCCTTTGAGCGCGGCGGCGGTTTGGGTGAGGGTTTGGTAGGCTTTGCTGTTGAGGAACTTGGGTTCGATGTAGCTGACCATGACGTTGCCGTGCAGCTTACGGGTGATTTTGATGAAGCGGTTGCCTTCGTGTCCTTCGATGCGTTCGAGGGCGACTTCTTTTTCGTCGAGCAAACCGGAAAGTTCGGCAACGGCTTTATCGGCGTTTTCAGACGACGTCAAATCGACGGGCGACGCGTGCAGCATGGCGCGCAGGACGAGTTCGTCCACGAAGCGGCTTTCCTGTTCGATGACGGTTTTCGCTAACAGGAATTGTTTGGCGGTGTCGGCAAGTTCTGCGCCTTCGATGGTGCGGCCGTCTGAAACGATTTTGGCTTTTTCCAAGGCGAGGCCGAGCAGCCATTGGTCTTTTTCCAGTTCGTCTTTGAGGTAACGCTCCTGCTTGCCGTATTTGGCTTTGTAGAGCGGCGGCTGGGCGATGTAGATGTAGCCGCGTTCGACCAGTTCGGGCATTTGGCGGTAGAAGAAGGTCAGGAGCAGGGTGCGGATGTGCGCGCCGTCCACGTCGGCATCGGTCATGATGATGATGCGGTGGTAACGCAGTTTTTCGGGGTTGAACTCTTCTTTGCCGATGCCTGCGCCCAGTGCGGTAATCAGGGTGGCGACCTCTTGGCTGGCGAGCATTTTTTCAAAACGGGCTTTTTCGACGTTCAAGATTTTGCCTTTGAGCGGCAAAATGGCTTGGAATTTACGGTCGCGGCCTTGTTTGGCAGAACCGCCTGCGGAATCGCCCTCGACCAGATAAAGTTCTGACAAGGCGGGGTCTTTTTCTTGGCAGTCGGCGAGTTTGCCGGGCAGTCCCAAGCCGTCCATCACGCCTTTGCGGCGGGTGATTTCGCGGGCTTTGCGGGCGGCTTCGCGCGCACGGGCGGCATCGACGATTTTGCTGGTAATGATTTTGGCTTCGTTCGGATTTTCTTCGAGGAAGTCGGTCAGGGCTTGGTTGATGACTTCGTTGACGACGGGGCCGATTTCGCTGGAAACCAGTTTGTCTTTGGTTT
>ERZ773213.1064-NODE-1064-length-15090-cov-4.138676_pt1 | contig 15090 bp, 9 predicted proteins | sample MGYA00580996_ERZ773213 | MGnify/ENA primary metagenome ERZ773213 (study PRJEB29015, sample SAMEA2738152) | human oral metagenome | biome: human oral; feature: human-associated habitat; material: saliva | place: China | collected 2197 ...
ACCCTAACGACTGCCTTCGCGGGTACTTGCGCTATTCGCCTTTACGAATTTGGAATTCCTTTCTATGATATACGGCAGAATCAGTACAAAATAAAATATGTACTGAGGTATATTATACTAAAAAAATCGATAAAAAGTAAACCACCACAGATAATTCAAAAAGAATAGAAAAGATTGATTCTATGCTTCACGTCCTTTTCATTGTAAGAAATTATACTTCTATCATTCTAAATTTTACACAATTAGATTTTGTTGTATTTTCAAAATGTATGTATATAATTTGGGAGATATTAATCATGAATAAAACAACTATAAAGAAGCAACATAAAATTAAAAAGAACAGTTTATCATATAGAAAATTGCGTCGTTGGGTATTACCTGCAGTCCTTGGTGCAGCTCTGTCTACATTAGCGGTTATCCCAACCTTAGCCGCAGAGACTCAAACTAGTACTAACGTAGCAGTTGTAACCTCAACAGAACAAACTAAAACAGTACCATCCGCACAAGGAAGCACACCTCCAAACGGTGCACCTCACGGCAAACCACCTGCCGGTCACGCCCCTACAGGCACGTCTAACCAAATGCCTCCAAATGGAAATCCTCCTTCTGGCACTCCTAACGGTATGCCTCCAACAGCTATGCAGAATGGAGCCCCTAATGGAATGGCACCACAAGTTGAAGTAGAGCCTAGTACTTTTAAAGGCACAACTATCGTTACAGAAAACAAATCCATTGCTCACGAATCGATGACAAACACAACAGCCGACCAAAATGCGTTCATCGGTAAAAATAAAGCGGTAATTGATATTGAAAATAGCGTTTTCGATAAAACAGGCGACACTACAAGCGATGACAACAGCAATTTCCGTGGTCAAAATGCAGTAGTCCTCGGTATCGAGGGTAGCCAAATTAACATCAAAGGTAGCAATATTACATCTAATTCTAAAGGCTCTAACGCAGTCTTTGCCACTGGTGAGGGCTCTGTTATCAACGTAGAAAACACTAATATTCACACAAAAAGCGATTCCTCTCGTGGCTTAGATGCCACTTACAAAGGTACTGTAAATGGCAAAAACCTAACTATCACCACTGAAGGGGCTCACTCTGCTACACTTGCTACAGATCGCGGAGAAGGCACTATCACCGCAGAAGCGGCAAAACTTACGACATCTGGCGAAGGCAGCCCTGTTATCTACTCCACGGGTAATATTATAGTGAACAATGTCAACGGCATAGCTAATAATAGTGAAATCGGCGTCGTAGAAGGTAAAAACTCCATTACCCTTACAAACTCCAATGTAACTGGCTACAAAGACAATGGTTTCATGCTATATCAAAGCTTCTCTGGTGATGCTGAAAGCGGCATTGCTCGACTCAAAGCAGAAAATAACACACTCACAACACACTCTACAGGTGCGTTCATCTATGTAAACAACACCACTGCGGAAGTAGACCTGTCTAACAATGCAATCTCCATGCCAAACACTACTACTTTAGTGAAAGCAGCGGCTGACTCCCGTTGGGGCAAAACTGGTGAAAACGGCGGTCATCTTACACTCCGCACATCTAATCAAGAACTAAGCGGTAATATTATGGCTGATTCAATCAGTACCATCGCTCTAGACATGACAAATGGATCTAACCTTGTAGGCGCTGTAAACACAGACAATACGGCTAAAGAAGTAACTGTGAAACTCAGCAAAGATTCCAACTGGATACTCACAGGCGACAGCTATGTAAAATCCTTAACGAACGAAGACACAACCGGCAGTAACATCCACTTGAATGGATATAAACTTGTTGTAGCTGATAAATAATAAAAATAGGGAAACATCAGAATGATGTTTCCCTATTTTTATTATATTGTATCAATACCAAATATATCTAATAAATCTAGTTTATGATTTTTCGATAACGCTTTATCAGAATAATGTTTAATAATATTTTCATATTCTGATATTTCTACATTATCATAAAAAGCCATTTGTAAATATGTATTTGCTCTTGAGCACCCCACATATATCAATCGTTTATGAAGTTCATCATCAAGTTTATCGACATAAATATCAATAAGAAGTATCGCCTTAGCCTCTAAGCCTTTAAACTTTCTAACAGATGTAAATAAAATATGACCTTTCTTTGGAGTTGTAGAAATCGGAATGCTCCCAATATGCATATTATTTTGCAACATACTCTTTTTAACACTATCAATTGTCAAAATTACAACGTCTTCAACTTTTAACTTATCTTGTAGCATTCGTGTTACAAAATCCGATACAACAGCTATCAACTCTTTCGGCGTTTTATAAAAAGAACCTTTTGGAATTATACCCGATAAATCATTAATATAAACATCTTTCTTTATATTTTCTACAGTAGTTCCAATAGTACGAGCAATTTCTGCTGTATTACGACAATTCTTATATAAAACTAAACGACAATCACCATATGTATCAAGCCAACGGGTAGATTTGTGCATCATAATATATTGATTCTTATCATAAAACACATAATAATGTCCATTTAACATATCTGTTAATATTGAAATATGCGCTAGAATAGATTCGGGAATATCCTGTCCTTCATCAATTACTACATTATTATAAGACCATAAACAATCATCGTATTCATTCTGAAAATATTCAGTGAATCTTGGAATAATTTCGGAAATAGAACACTCTACATGAGGCATTAACTCTTCAGCAAGAGAGCGAATATTGTGAAATATTATACCAGTATCTTTATAATGTTCCTTTAAATAGGATACTAGAAATTCATTGAAGCAAAGGTATAAGACCTTTTCGCCTTTACTTGCAAGCATATTAGCCTTCTCTATGGCCAGCATTGTTTTACCCGTACCAGCAGGTCCATGAATAACAGCAGTAGGTTGTTCTTGTAGAAAGTTTAATATAGATGCTTGTTGACGCGTCATTTGAATATAACTACGCTTAGATTCAAATGCCGTACTAGCAACCGACTCCACAATTTTAAAACTTGGCATCAGTAATTTAATTACATTCTTAAAATCATGTATACAAAGTTCTGTTCCTCTGACCCCAAGATTTAATTTCCAATATGAAAAAGCTTTATCTAGATCTTTCGCAGGATTATCCAATGAACCTACATCAAATATGATATCTCGGTTAACTTCTAATGGAAGTGTAATTTTATCATGAATAGATACTGATGGAAACCATACTGCACGACCTACTACAGGTATCTGCCCATTAAAATGCCTACGTAAATAGTTCTGAATTCTATATTGACTTTCCGCAGCCTGCCCTACTGGATCAATTATTTTACTCTCTTTTGTATGTCGATTTGTTTGAATCCAATTTCCATTATAGTAGGCTATACTTCCAGCTTTAACTTCAATAGATAAAATACCTTTTTGAGGATGTAAAACAACAAAGTCGGCTTCACCTTCACTCCGTCGTTGGTTTATTTCACCTAACCAACGATAAGAATGGAAAACAACATACTCATTATTCAATTTTGATAAAGCCTCATAGACAAGACACTCGCCTTCACTACTATGAAAACTATTTATTATCGTCGGATAAAATTTAGCCATAATTTATACAATATTAAATCTTCCCTCTATATATTGTTTCATACTATTAGCGATAACCTCCAATTGAGCATTAGGAGCACTTCTATAAACTTTCCCTAAGCAATCTTGCCAGATAATAACTCCATCTACATGCAGATCTTCTATTACATAAAAATCATGAGGTACATTAGGATTTAAAATCCATGCTTCTTTAGTAACTGGAACAACATGTCTATATTCTGAGTTAGCAATTCCAGTCAATTCAATTCCATCTGCGATAATCGCACCAAATGTTTTCAAATACTGTTTAAATTCATCAGCAAATGTTAGATTCAATTCTTTCTCAGCAGCATTAATCATTTCTTCTGTTGCTTTCTTTAAAGTAAGAAGGTCTGGCAATGAATTAATTATAGTAGTTATATCAGATCCCATTAGTCTACTCCTTTATAGTATCACTTCTTATTTTCCAATGACTTTTACGCTCTTCATCCCATGTATTTCCCTCACCATGAACTTCTGTCACTTTCGTATTATCATGCCATAAAGTTTGGTTTTTTTTGCCATCTTCATATTCACCAGTACGATGCTCTTCTATCGTCAATTCCACAAGAGGAGAGTCTGCTTTTTGCCCAAGATGATGTAATTCTAATGGTTTTCCTGTTTTTTCATCGATAGGCGCTAGCCCGCGCTTTATACGATCTCTGTTACTAATACCATCATCATCTGTATAATCCAAATTGATATCACTCTTAATCAAACATGGCCGACCATTAATCTCAACTTCCAATAAATCAGCATTCTTTAGAACCTCATATTGTTTCATATTTTCGATACAATCAATGATTTTATCAGACCAACCTGTTTCTTTTTTCACTTTAATCTTTTCTTCGTCGGTCAAATATGAAATCAATACTTCAGAAAATTCATAATCGCCACTTATAGATTCATTCACTATATCATCCGGATGCTGAGTATTTAACACCGTCCGCCACACAATATTCTCATCATCAACAATATAGTTTAATGCTTTAGGATCTGTAGTAGAAACATATTCTGCATCTATCATTCCTACTGATTTTTGGACAGTTTTACTCAAATCTATTTCATTTACTTCTGAGATATTTAACTTCTCTTTAAAATCATCTAACCTAATGTTATCAGATTTTGTCATATTCAGATAATCCATCCCGAATCTCCACTAATCCATTATATATACGATTTTTTTCTGTTTCCGAAATGACTACAAAATAATTATCTATAGTTTTCATCAAATCTAGGTTCTCAACTTTATTCTTAGCTATTAAACTCATTACAATAAATCGCCCATATAACGATATATCTCGTTTATACAACCGCGACAACAAACCTCTCAAATTAACAATAGATTCATTTGTATGTAAGCTCAACATATCTTTAATGTCAAATGCTAATTTATCAGAAGGTAATTGTTTTACTGAATAAATACCATTTACAAGTAATTTTAATAATGCTGTTGATAAATAATCTCTAATAATAGTTCTAATATTATCACAAAACAATAGTGTTAAAGATTTTCGATGAGCTAATTCCACTAATTTTACAAATACTTGCTCTATAGATAATTGTATATTTTTCTCTGACTCAATTAAAATTGTATTATAAAATGCGATAATCAAACGTTGTACAGCTATATCATCATCGAAAGCTCTAATTATCGTACTCAAATTTAGCAAATTAAACCTATCATAATTACAACTATATATATCTTCATCAGTTATATACCGATCCAACCCGGTAAAATCTCCAGATTCACCAATCACAGTGTTCTCAACTTTAACACGACAAGGTTTAGACATACCTTCTCTATGACAGTAACAACACCCAGATTTTAAAGATCCTAACTGTATCGCATCTTCACTAAGCATACCAATAGTATTGGCCATCACATGCTGATCATCCTTTGATACTAGTCGTTGGACTACTTTATTAGATGAATTTTTTATCACATCTGGGGCCAGTTTTGCTGGAATTTGCTCCGCTACTATAACACCTTGACCATAAGAGCGCATCTCAGCAAGAATATTAACAAAATGTTCTACCGCCTTGCCTTTAGCATTACCATTCAATTCTGAACCTACTTCTATTGATGTATTCTTTAATAAGCGATGAGCCTCTTCGATTACTAATAAATGTTGTAAGCCTTCATTATAAAAACCTTGTAACTCTCTTTTTATTTTTCTGTATTCATTAATAAAAATAATAAGAAGCCCCACCCCAAATGCTTTATCTGCATCATCAGCTAAATCTTCAAGTTCAAAAACAACACGTTTATTTAATAATTTATCAAAATTAATATATTCTGATGTATTAAATGTATAACCTTTTGCCCCATTACATAAATTTTCTAAACGAACTAACATTGCTGATTTTATATTGTCTAAAATTTCACCTTTATATTCAAGTTCATTTTCTATATATCGAACAATTTCATTTTTTAAATCCTGCATAGTAGGAAATAAATAACGGTGAGTTAGATTGTTATATTGTTCAAAAATATATTCTTCATCATACAAATAAAGTTCTGATTCTAAGTTTACCAATAATGGATGACAACCTAATGTTAAATCCCAGCCTTTCTTCTTATAAATAGAATAAAGGCATTTTTCTAATATATAAGGCATAGGTCCATATAACCCAAATGATGCGTTGAATAAATCTTTTAACAAATCAATGTGACTCTGTAAGTTGACTCCTGGCATAATATAAAAGGGATTAATTTGTGGACAATTAAGCTGTGGGTTTCCCATTGTATATATCTGTTCTATATCTACATCAACAAAACTTCTATATTCTTTTTTCGCTGACTCTATAACGAGAAACGGCATCTTTGCTTCATGTAATATTTTTTTTACAGTTGTGGTTTTTCCACTCCCCGTCAACCCACAGATAAAGGTATGTTTATTCAAATCCTCTTTACTAAAAGTAAACGGCATATTATTTAAAATACGACTACCATCTAATAAATATCCAATCTTCGCATTACCTTTTTTTATAGATGATCGTACTAAAGGATATGATTTTTCATAACGCACTTCAAAATCAGGTACACTTTCAGTTGGCAATGTACATAACAACCCCAACTCTGCTGAAGTTAATGAAGCACATAATGGATTTTGTTCATTACTATTAAATTCATTTAAAAATCGAGGAATTTGAATTAAATCTTTACTCTCGTTATCAATGGTAAAGGTAATCATTGGTAACTGTTCAGTAGTAGGTTTCGAAAACTCACCTAACAAGCAAGCTTCAATCACTTTTTTAGTATCTACAGATAACGCAGAATATGCGATTGATACATCCCACATGCCGCAAGATTGCCCTATTTTCAATCTATTTATAGCCGTATCAGCATATGACATTAATTCTAATGCAAAGCCATTTTGAATTTCTCTTGAGATGGATTTATTCTCAGATATAGTATGTCCTATGCTTTCACTGATTGTTCTACTAGTGCTATGAGACTTAGTCTCTCCAGCACCAGTCATAATGCCAAGTGCATTACCAATAACTCCTCCTACTACCCCCCCTACTATATTACCAATACCAGGTACAAGTGTTCCTAAAATTGCACCTCCAGCGGCACCTATACCTCCAAGTATTTGTCCACTCATATTAGCTTTGCTAGTGGAATCTGATTTTGAGGTACTTGTACTCTTAGTAGATGTATCAGATATACCAAATGAGTCCGCCATTGTCTCTTTACTCATTGCAAAGGCTCTATCACGAATATTAATTAAATTAGAAAGTCGAATTTCAGTAGATACTCGTGGAATAGGTTTTGCTAAAAATAAGAGGGTATAAGATCTGCCATTTAATGTTCTAAGTATAGAAGATATACTAAATTTTTGCTTTTTGCCATCAATACTTACCGTTGGAATTCCAGATAATAATCCATAATATTTTTCTTCAGGTATACTATCGGATAAACACGGCTTATAGGACTCAAGCTCAACTCCAGTTAGGCACCCTTCAGTAATAGTCCTTACATTATCACTATCACCTAGGACTCCGATAACTATATTTGAAATGCCATCTTGACTAATTATTCCATAGATAATAGGAATATTAATCGAATTTAGACTAATAAACAGTTTTTCTATTTTCTCATTAATCTCTTCCCCAACCGATTTAATTTCTTCCGTAGTACATGACAGAATTTTATAAAATGTCATATTTTTTAATAGAACAGAACTTTTTTCTTCTAAATATTGATCTATATTATCTTGGCTTATAGTATATGCTGGGCAGACTAACTGTAAATATTTAAAAGTATCCTCACTAAGAATATCAATTTTATTGGATAGTGTATTTATTTCATTATCAACCATTTTAAACCTCATGTGATTCAACAGAAGACTCAAAAGCATCTACACGTTGATAAAATTCATTTTCAGCACAGTCTAAATGATTAATAAATTGTTCTCTTAAATTTGATAAATATATTGATATAGCTTTTTTTAGTTCCTGTTTTTCTAGTTTATTTTTAACAATAAATTGATCTAATAATACTGTAGCTACTAAGGAACTTACTGTGGTAATTACAATATATCCCCCTATAAAAGAAGACTCCGTTAGAGATTTTACAAGTCCTCCAATTATTACAAATAACCCTAATGCCACGCTAAGATCAAAGATATACCTCTTATTATTATTACAGTTAAAATCTATTTTCTCTGATAACTGGAATTTAAATTTATCTAATAATACAGTTGTCAAATTTAAGCTCAAAAACTTATTCTGAGTCCTAATATTCATAGGGTCCATATTACTCAAGTATTTTTTTGAGGCTAAATATAACAAATCACTTAATATTGATTTGCTCCGAATAGATAATTCCAGAGAGACCATGCTATAAATCTCTTCACTAAGTTTTTTTAGATCATCAGATAAATCTACCATTTTACATGCTCTTTCATCTAAATCAGTAAACAAATCATCAATTTTAGAAGCTATAATATCACTGTACATATTATAATATCCCCTTTTCAATGGCTTTTAATTTTATTTGTCCTCCCTTCGAGAAACTAGAGAGCTTCTCTATTTTCTCAATATATTTCATTATCTCAGTATTTTCTACTCTTACCTCATTAATCTCTTTCAATTCTTTAATCTTACTATCAGCATTATTATTTAACTCAAATCTATACTCTATAATCGCATCAGAAACAAAATCAATTAACTCATTCTCCAATTCAGATCTTATCAAATTAAGTCGTTTATCAATACTATTAGAAAAATTTTTAAAATATTTTTTTTGAGAAAACACTGACGCATATTTTGCATCTGAAAATGTTCCTGCTTCTTTGATTTTTATACGTTCTTCAGCATTAGATTTACTTAGTTTCTCTATTTTTTCAAAGTCGATGGATTCGTAATCCGGCTTTATAAAATCTATCAAATCTAATTTTTCTGAGATTGATTTTAATAAATCATTACAATCCTCTATCACCTCTTGTTGGATTTTCTTAGAAATCTCTTTGCATTCTTCTATAGTTTCTAAAGAAATAGCTTTTAAACTATCAATAGACCCTTCTTTATCTGGATTTAATGAGGCTTTCTTACTTTTATAATTACAAACTATAGTTTCAGCAACCTCTTTTATTTTTCCCTTTTCATCACTAGTATAATGATAGCGAATATCTTCAATACCAACTGCTATCCTATTTAAAATTAAATTTTTCTCTACTTCTAACTTTTTTATTTTAGCTTCTATATCATTAGGATTTTTTATTTTTTGTCTCCATGACTCAATCTGATCACTAAGATCTAAATTCAAGCTATTATATAAACGAATCATTGTGTTTAATACATCTTTCAATAATATATAATGCGATTTTCGACCAAATTTCTCTAATAAACTGTATACCCGTTTAAATCTAGATTTCGCCTTTAAAGATTGAATAAAGTCACTAAGGCTCCCATTCGACAAGCCGCCTATTGTATCGTAATAAGATAGTTTTATAAAATCCTCAAGTTCTTTTGAGTCATCTAATTCTTTTAACTTATTCGTCACAGCCTCTATTGACTCCAATGAAGCAAATACTTTCGCTGACATTTCAGCTTTACTATCTACAAATAGTATATTTTCTTTATTCAATTGTTTGAACTGTCTATAAGCTTCTTCTTGCAAACGCATTAAATCATTCTCATTCATTTGTGCTACTCGAGTGAATATTAAAAAAAGAGCTTCTTTATTTCGTCCAACAATTGTATTATTCATAAATTGAGAAAACTGAGCTGACTCTATAGCTTGTCCTGTTATAGGTTTCAAAAAAATAATAGCATTAGCATCCTTTATATACTCTGTTGTTACTTCAGAAACACCGCCTCTTGCACATACACCCGGGCTATCTATAATTTCAACTCCTTTTAAAGAGTCACTTAAAGGATAAAAAATCTCAATTTTAGTTACTATATTAAACCAATTATCTATATAACTAGATATATATTGCCTAATCTTACTTTCATATTTTTTTAAAGATAAATGATATATATTAGCTGCTTGAACTGACTCAGATGCAATCAAATTTTTAATATCTTCCTCAAATATCTTTATTTTTTTTGTCTTATTATTAGCCTTTCTACCTGCTTTTACCAATATTTCTTCATTAATCGTAGGTACTGGAATATCTCTATAGTCATCATCCAAGGAAGCATGCTTTTTCAAAAACGTTTTAACAGCCTCTGGTTCATTAACTACTTCTATCCGCCCATCTGCATAAGTTGCAACAAGCTTAAATTTTTTAGAATATTTTATTTCAAGTAAGACGCTAGTACACTGCTTCACATCTACAGGCAATAAATCTATACCAAGATATGCATTAATAAATGTGGATTTTCCACTCTTTGCTTCACCTGCTACAATAATCTTAAACTTATCATTCTTAACCTTCTCTATATCAGCACGAATTTTCTTTATAAGGCCTTCTTTTCGCTTTAAGGGATTACTTATATTTATATCCTTATAATATTCTGAAACCTCATACAAAAATCTCTCCATATCATTATAGATCTCTATAACTTCTTCTTTCTTTTTTTTATAACTAATTACCATAACATATAACCACCTTCACTATATATTCATGAATATTTTATGAGAAAATTATAAATCACATATTATGCTCAGTCAATAAAAGTATTGTATAAGAGAAAAATTACATATATAAGAATAAGTGCAATCACTATTCATCAAAAATAAAAATCCCTTATCAGTATATATCTACTAAGTCATTTAGATATTACTCATAAGGGATTACACCTTAGGTTTATTATAAGTTTTTATTCAGCCAACCCTTGTTCTCTACCGATAATATCAGCGATTTCTTGGCACAGGGATTGTAGTTCTTCTTGGTTAGGTCCTTCAGCCATGACACGAATGAGTGGTTCTGTCCCGGATGCACGTACTAAGACGCGACCTTCGTCACCGAGCTCTCCTTCAGCTGTTACGATAGCAGCTTTGATGAGGTCATTGTCTTCCCAGCCAGTTTTTGTAGCGACCCGAACATTTACAAGAACTTGTGGGTATTTTGTCATAATGCTAGCCAACTCAGAAAGAGGTTGCTTTTTCTCCTTCATAAGAGCCGCCACTTGAACAGCTGTTAACATACCGTCACCAGTGGTGTTGTGATCTAAAAAGATTACGTGACCAGATTGTTCACCACCAATGGAAAGATTATGTTCACGCATGTATTCCAATACATACCGATCACCAACAGCAGTGGAAACCGTTTTCATACCAAGTTCTTCTGCTGCTTTATGGAATCCGATATTACTCATAACGGTACCAACTATGGTATCACCTTTAAGTTTGCCTTCTTCTTTCAACTTAAGAGCGCATAACAACATAATTTGATCGCCATCGAGGACTTGACCTTTTTCATCAACCAATAAACAGCGGTCAGCATCGCCATCATTAGCAATACCAAGGTCTGCATTATGTTGTTGCACAGCTACTTGCAATCCTTCGATATGCGTAGAACCACAGTGATGATTGATATTCAAGCCATCTGGATTCACATTAATATTGATGACTTTAGCCCCTAGTCCAGACAAAATTTCTGGACCTACACTAGACGCGGCACCATTGGCACCATCATAAACGATAGTCAACCCTTCAAGGGACGTATCGATTGTGTGACGTACAAAATGAGCATATAAATGAGCCAAGTTACTATTGAACTCAATTTTACCAATACCATCACCAGTAGGACGCGCCAATTCATTATCTGCACTTTGACGAACATATTTTTCCAATTCATCTTCCACTTCATCAGGTAATTTATAGCCATTACCATCAAAGAATTTAATGCCATTATCTGGATATGGATTATGGGATGCAGAAATAACAGCACCCGCATCAAAACCTTGTTGACGTACAAGGTACGCTACTGCTGGAGTTGGGATAACGCCTGCAATCACTACATTACCGCCAACAGAACAAATGCCCGCTGCTAATGCACTTTCAAGCATAGAACCAGAAATTCGCGTATCGCGCCCAATCAAGAACGTAGGATGTTCCTTTTCCTTACCAAAATGAGTTCCTGCCGCACGACCTAAATGATAGGCTAATTCCGGCGTTAAAAACTCATTAACAACACCACGTACACCATCTGTACCAAATAAACGAGCCATAATTATCCTCCTCTAAGGATTTGTGAAAGTTTCACAAGTCTATATATCTACCGTGTGTATCATTTCAATAATTACTGTTGTGTATTATATCACAATATAGAAAGCATACCTACTATAAAGTCACATCTATATTACATAAATAGTATGAATCTATACTGTAATTCAATTCATCAGTATAATTCTCCACTAATTAGGTTTAGCGTATTTTGCCATACATAAAATGGCCGTTTCCGCACCATCAAGGGCAGCACTCATAATTCCCCCTGCATAGCCAGCCCCCTCACCCATAGGATAGAAACCTCCTACAGTAGGAGAAATGCGTTCTTCATTGCGTCCCATACGAAGCGGTGCAGAGGTGCGCGTTTCAACGCCTGTCATACACACCGCAGGATTATCGAATCCACGGATACGACGACCCCAGTATGGCAAGGCCCGCTCTAATACGGATGTGACGAACGGTGGCAAGCAATCATGTAAATCGCAATTCACGACACCTGGCTCGTAGCTATATATACTATTTTGTACACTAGGTGCTTGTGAAAGCCCTAAAAACTGCCCTACTGTTTGTGCAGGTGCATGGAAATTAGATCCGCCCAACTCATAGGCCTTTTGTTCCCATTCTCGTTGGAATGCAACGCCATCTAATGGATGAGTACCAAAGTCATCTGGACCTACGTTAACCACGATAGCACTATTAGCAACACCGCTGTTCCGAGCGTATAAGCTCATGCCATTTACGACAACGCCACCTTCTTCAGAGGCAGATGCTACTACTTGACCTCCTGGGCACATACAGAAGCTATACGCAGTACGGCCTGTTTCTTTATCATGGTACACGAGGGAGTATTCTGCTGCACCGAGGCCCAAGCTAGATGGTTCCACGCCATATTGGGACTCATCAATTACAGCCTGATTATGTTCAATACGAACACCGATAGCAAATGGTTTTGCCATCATTTCCACATTGCGTTTATAAAGCATTTCGTATGTGTCACGTGCACTATGGCCTACACCAGACAAAACAACAGTCGTATCAATACGCTCACTACCATTAACTTCAACGCCTACGATACGGTCATTTTCAATAAATAAATCCGTTACCTTAGAACCAAAGCGGACTTCACCGCCCCATTCGATGATGCGCTCACGCATGGCTTTTACCATGGTACGCAATTTATCAGTACCTACATGAGGTTTATGTTTATATAAGATTTCTTCAGGCGCACCAAACTCTACAAAGTATTTAGATATTTCATGTAAACGCGGATGAGTAATGCGAGTTGTCAACTTACCATCGGAAAAAGTTCCTGCGCCGCCTTCCCCAAATTGTACGTTGGACTCAGGCTTAAATATGCCCTTTTTCCAAAATGTCTCTACATCATGACTACGTGTATCTACATCTTGACCGCGTTCAAGCACGATTGGGCGATAGCCTTCACGAGCTAAGTAAAAGGCTGCAAGCATCCCCGCAGGGCCAAAGCCCATAACAACAGGACGATGTGCTAATGGTACAGACCCCAAAACGATAGGTTCTGGATCTTCTGCAGCAAATACAGATACATCCTTTTCTTTACCAAGCTTTTTCATGACTTGAGCTTCATTATGAACCTCAATGAATAGGGTATATACAAAAACAATGTTTGGCTTCTTACGGGCATCTACGGCACGTCGAACAACATGAATCGTTTCGATAGCGCCACGTAACGGGGGATATTTCTTTTCTACAATACTTTTGATATCCGACTTAACCGTAACAGCCACGCGGAGATTTATTATTCTAATCATATCTTTCCTATTAAACCCTCCCTTTTAGGTGAGCCTACTTCTTTAATCTTTGACCAAAATTCTTTACCACTTAATCTGTAAGAAAATAGTCATACATCTTTATTATACAACACTACTATAAAAGCTAATATATAAATCATAAAAAGGCCCTAATAGAGAAATATTCACTCTATTAGGGTCTTCGTCGCAAGATTTTAAAGCCTCACAAAAAACTTATCATCCATTAAGTACTTTCTTTTGTATTTCTACTTTCACCCGTACCGTTGTGGTATTGCTATTAACCCCATTCGGTAATACTAAATTATAGTTACCCTGTACAGTTTCAGTAGCACCCGATACATCGATAGGTTCCGTTTGTATTTCTGTAACGGAATTAATCATTTCTTCACGACCTGTAACTGTTAATTGCGTTGGTGTAGCAGACGTGGATTTAACTTCATAACCTTCTGCTACTGTACCAACAGTCGGAACAGTAATAGGAACCGCCTTTTCTTTACGTAATAAGTTGAGTTCGTATTGTGCTTGGCCTTGGTTTGGATTAATATGTACATCCAGTACATTACCTGCCGTATCCCAAGCTTCTAAAGTACTAACAGCGCTAAAGTTCTTCGTTTGACCAGCCACATTGACTTTCATGACTACCTTGCTCACTGCATTAACTTGTTGCTTACGACCAGAAACAGTTACCTCTTTCGGCACAATCGTTACCGATTTCAAAGCAATATCATCAGAGAACTTGCCGATTGGAACTATTTCAACAGGAATCGTTTTCTCTGCATATTCATCAACATTGATGGTGATGTTATCTGGTTTAACCTCCACAAGATTCATCCCTGCCGGAGGCGTAAAATTTATAGTTACATTATTTTGACCTGGTTTTACACCAGATGCGTCAATATAAGCCCGTAAATTATCTGATTTCATAGACATAATGGTATCACGTGGGCCAGCCAGAACAACACGGACCACATCTGGTGCATCTTCTATGATATAGCCAGAATTGAGATTTTGAACCTGTACAGGTATTGTATAGGTTACCTCCATCACAGGGTTCTGATCGCGCATAATAAAGAACCACATGA
>ERZ773213.1088-NODE-1088-length-14929-cov-3.062256_pt1 | contig 14929 bp, 10 predicted proteins | sample MGYA00580996_ERZ773213 | MGnify/ENA primary metagenome ERZ773213 (study PRJEB29015, sample SAMEA2738152) | human oral metagenome | biome: human oral; feature: human-associated habitat; material: saliva | place: China | collected 2197 ...
AGAAGGACACTTTTCCCTCCGCTGGATAAGAGGAGTATTCGCGATAAGGCGAAGGGCTTGCCTGATCTCTTCGGAGAGGCATATCGGGGAGCCGACCGTGCGATGCCTTAGTAGAATAAATAGAGGGTAGGACTCGCGGCAAGAGTCTCAATATAGGTCGCCCCGCGGACCAATATAGGTTCATACCCCTCCCTACCGAAGTAGGAGCCCACACCACCCTACCCCAGGGCCGAAGATATTGCGTACCTTTGCAGCGGAAGGTACATACAGATGCACCTTACTCTACACGAACGAATGGTAGGACCCTATCTATAGATGACAGTCACCTTCTCCATCGAGTACTGGGCGCAGCCCCACGAGCGGCTCACGCTCGTAGGCCGAGCTGCCGACAGCCCCGCCCACTCTGGAGCGCAGACCCTCCCCCTCGAGCATCTCGGGGAAGGGCATTGGCAAGCGACTCTACACCTCCCCTCCGCCGCCTCCCCCATACATTATATATACAGCTACCACCTCACCGATGAGACGGGTGCTGTACTGCGCGAGGAATGGCGGATCCCCCACGAACTTCATCTCCCCGCTGGCGACACGGCCGTCTTCACGCAAGACCGCTGGATCGATTGCCCTGAGGATGCCCCCGCCTTCTCGGCGGCCTTCTGCGATATCCTCGGTCAGCAGGCCACAGCTCTGGAGGAAGCGCCACAGCCTGGCCTCACCTTCTCCGTCCACACTCCCGCCCTACGTCGGGGCGAGCGCCTTCTCGTGACGGGGAGCTGCGAGGCACTCGGGAGCTGGGATCCTAAAAAGGCGCTTCCCCTCACCTACCGCGGACAAGGACGCTGGAGCGCTACGCTCCCCGCCGCTGCCATAGGCTCCGCCCCCACTTCGCTTCGCTACAAGTACCTCCTCAGCACAGACGCAGGCTATACCTATCTCTGGGAAGAGGGCGAAGACCGCTGGGCAAGCCTCCCCGACAGCACCATCTATCCCTACTGCTATGTGCAGGATAGCTACCTCCATCTCCCCAGCCGCCCCGTGCGTACGGCAGGCCTTGTCGCACCGCTCTTCTCGCTGCGTAGCGACACCGACTGGGGCATAGGCGACTTCGGTGCGCTCAGAGAAGCCATTGACTTCGCTGCCGAAGCAGGTATGCACGCCGTCCAGCTCCTCCCCATCAACGATACCACCAGCACACGAGGCACCGCCGACTCCTATCCCTACAATGCGATATCCGTCGACGCCCTCCACCCCATATACATCGATCCCGAGGCACTACCCGCCCTCCCTTCCGAGGAGCGTAAGGCATTCCTCCGCGAGGCGAAGGCACTACGCCAGCTCCCCGCCGTGGACTACCCACGCGTACTCGAGCTGAAGGAGCGCTTCCTCCGCCGTGCATTCGAGCTACAGGGGAAGGCCGATCTCACGAGCGAGGACTTCCGCCTCTTTTACGACGAGGCAGCCGCTTGGCTCCGTCCCTACGCCCTCTATTGCGTGCTACGGGACCAGTTTGGCTCGGGTACACCCAGCGACTGGGCAGGATGGGAAGTGTATGACGAGGCGAAGGCTGCCGCCTATCTCGATGACGCAGCACACGCCGAGGAGGTAGGCTATTACTACTGGCTGCAGTTCATCCTTGACCGCCAGCTCCAGGCGGTGCGAAGCTATGCAGAGGAGCGAGGTGTCTTCCTCAAGGGTGACCTCCCTATCGGCGTAGCACCCCACAGCGTCGACGTCTGGATGGCACCCCATCTCTTCCACACCGAGCAGTCCGCAGGCGCCCCGCCCGATGACTTCGCTGCCGATGGGCAGAACTGGGGCTTCCCCACGTACAACTGGGAGCGTATGCAGGAGGAAGGCGACTTCCGCTGGTGGCGCCAGCGCTTCGAGCGTCAGGCCCGCTACTTCCACGCCTTCCGCATCGACCATATCCTCGGCTTCTTCCGCATCTGGGAGGTGCCACGCACGCAGCGCTCTGGCCTCTTGGGGCACTTCCATCCCGCCCTCCCCTACAGTCTCGAGGAGTGGCAGGAGAAGCTCGCTCTCCCCTTCCCCATCGAGCTACTCACTGCACCACTCGTCCACGAAGACGAGCTGACGGCACGCCTTGGCGATAGCTTCGATGACCTCCTCGACAGCGGCTACCTCCATAGCACGGCCCTTGCAGGGCTCTATCAGCTCACGTACGGTGAGCAGGCCATCTACGAGACGGAGGCCGCCCAGCGTGCTCTCGGAGCCGACGTCGCAGCCGTACTCGCTAAGCTCTGCACAGAGACCGCCCTCATCGCCGACCCGTACAAGGCGGGGCACTACCACCCACGTATCGCGCTGGAGCGCAGTCGTCTCTTCGCCCGCTTCCCCGAGGAGCTGCAGGAGCGCTGGCGATCGGTCAGCGATGACTACTATTACGTCCGACACAACGAGCTCTTCCGCACCACCGCCCTGCTGCGTCTCGGTGCGCTGACGAGCCACACGCGCCTTCTGCTCTGTGCCGAGGACCTCGGGATGATCCCCGCCTCTGTACCCGCCGTCCTCGACGAGCTACAGGTCCTCTCTCTCGAGCTGGAGCGTATGCCGAAGGCCTTTACCCCCACGGGCTGGGCACGCCCTGACAGCTTCCCCGCCCGCTCGGTAGCCACGACCTCCACCCACGATATGCCTTCGCTACGTGGCTGGTGGCACAGCCTCTCGGCGAGCGAGCAAGAGCGCTACTATCGCCAGGAGCTCCTTCTCACCGAGGAAGTTCCCGACGAAGAAGCCCTCTACCGCCGCATCATCGAGGCACATCTCGCCTCCCCATCTGCGGCTGTCCTCCTGCCTCTTGCCGACTGGATGAGCCTCGACAGCCGTCTCTGGCTCACCACACCCGCCGAGGAGCAGATCAACCGCCCCGAGGATCCGCATCACTACTGGGGCTATCGCTTCCCCCGCAGCCTAAGCGACCTGCAAGCAGCAGCCCCCGAATGGCGCACCCACATCAAGCATCTCATCACCCTAGCCCAACGACTATAAGCCTATGATGGAGCGACTCTACGTCTTAGAGGAAGCCGACACGCAGGAGTTCGTCGGTGTCAACCGCGCGAACCTCGTCACGCTGCAGAACCTCTTTCCTAAGACGAAGCTACGCATTCACCAGAACGTCATCAAGGTACTTGGCGAAGACCAAGCTGCCGAAGAGCTCCTGCACATCCTCTCCTCTCTGGAAGCCCTGTGCAGTCGCCACAACCAGCTGACCGAAGCACAGATCATCGAGGTCGTGCGTCGGCACCGCAGTAAGGCCGCCGACACCCTGCCCACCGCCGAGAGCGACGTACTCATCTACGGAGTCCACGGCAAGGCGATCCTCCCCCGCGGGGAGCGTCAGCGCCGCATGGCTCGCGAGTTCGCCGAGCGTGACCTGTGCTTCGCCACGGGCGCAGCCGGCTCGGGGAAGACCTTCATCGCCATCTGTCTGGCGGTCAAAGCCCTCAAGGCAAAGCAGGTGCGCCGTATCATCCTCTCCCGCCCTGCCGTCGAAGCAGGCGAGAAGCTCGGCTTCCTCCCTGGCGAGATGAAGGACAAGCTCGACCCCTACCTCCAGCCACTCTATGACGCCCTCGGCGAACTCATCCCCGCCCCCAAGCTCAAGGATCTCATGGATACGGGCGTCATCCAGATCGCCCCGCTGGCCTTCATGCGTGGTCGCACGCTGAGTGATGCCGTCGTCATCCTCGACGAAGCGCAGAACACCACGCCACAGCAGATGAAGATGTTCCTCACGCGCCTCGGCATGGGCTCGAAGATGATCATCACGGGGGACTTCACGCAGATCGACCTTCCCCGTGGCGTGACCTCGGGCCTCAAGGACGCGCTCGACAAGCTCCACGGACTGAAGAGTATCAGCTTCATCCACTTCGATAAGACCGACATCGTGCGCCACCCGCTCGTCTCCGAGATCGTGGCCGTCTACGATGCCAAGGACGAAAAGACGTCCGCTCCCTCCGACACATCACAAACTAATCACACAAGATAGAACTATGGCACAGACACTCGTCCGCACGGACTTTCAGTTCCCCCATCAGGATCACGTCTATCATGGCAAGGTCCGCGACGTGTACTTCCTCGGCAGTGAGCAGGTAGCGATGATCGCCACCGACCGCATCTCCGCCTTTGACGTCGTACTCCCCAAGGGCATCCCCTACAAGGGGCAAGTCCTCAACCAGATCGCGACCTACTTCCTCGAAGCTACGCGCGACATCGTCCCCAACTGGCTCATCTCTGCTCCCGACCCTATGGTATCGCTCGGCCTGCGCTGTGAGCCCTTCCGTGTAGAGATGGTCATCCGTGGCTACCTCACCGGCTCGGCTTGGCGTGCTTACAAGGCGGGCGAACGTACCCTCTGCGGTATCCAGCTCCCCGACGGTATGCGTGAGAACGAAGCCTTCCCCTCGCCCATCATCACCCCCACCACGAAGGAAGATGTCGGCCATGACGAGAATATCTCCCGCGAGGAAATCATCCGCACCGGTCTGGTCAGCGAAGAAGACTACAAGCAGCTCGAGGCCTACACCTACGCTCTCTTCAAGCGTGGTCAGGAGATGGCACGTGAGCGTGGCCTGATCCTCGTCGACACGAAGTACGAATTCGGGAAGAAGGACGGCAAGATCTACCTCATCGACGAGATCCACACGCCCGACTCCTCCCGCTACTTCTATGCCGAAGGCTACGAAGAGCGCTTCGAGCGTGGTGAAGAGCAGAAGCAGCTCTCCAAGGAATTCGTCCGCCAGTGGCTCATCAAGAACGGCTTCCAAGGCCGTGACGGCGAAGTCGTCCCCGAGATGACCGAGGAGTACTGCAAGAGCGTCTCCGATCGCTACATCGAGCTGTATGAGACCGTCACGGGTCGTGCCTTCGTCGCCGAACCCACCGACGATCTCACGGCACGTATCGAGCGCAACGTCCTCGCCGCCCTCAAGTAAGCCCAGCCTTACCTCCCCCACAAGCGTCAGCGCCCCATGATCCCGATGAGGATCATGGGGCGCTGATGTATAGATACATGAGGGAAGGAGCGGAGGGAAAGGCACGAAGGAATAGCGGTATTCAACCCGTCGGCGCGAGGTATTTCGTGCGATGTGTAGGAGTATTTCTAAACCTACGTACGTGGATTTTAAGACTACGTGGGGAAATCCTTTGAGCTACGTGCGTGGATCTTAGGACCACACACCAAGATAGAAGAATAGGTGTAGACCTTCGTGGTTTGGGCTGCGGTGGAGCGGAAGTTTTCTCGGGGGAAAGAGAGGGCCAAGGAGTAGTGCTACGGAGCACCGAGAAAGCGAGGAGCACGCACAAAAAGAGGCTGTCCGCACGCTTCCACGAGGGAAGGGTGCGGACAGCCTTCATAGGATAGGGATGTGAGCTTCGGGGAGGAAGCTCAGCTGAGGGGGTTAGCGGCCTTCGGTCAAGCGCGCATAGAGGTCGCGCATACCTGCCACAGCTCCCGCCTGGATATGGATGAGGTCGGGGCGGTAGCCACTACGCACGGGCTTCGGGTCGATGCAGTAGACGGGCGCCTTCCCTGGGACGTAGCCCAGCAGTCCCGCTGCAGGATAGACCTCCAGCGACGTGCCGATGACGAGGAAGAGATCGGCCTCTTCGGTGGCTTCGATAGCAGGGATCATCTCCGGAACCTCCTCGCCAAACCAGACGATGAAGGGACGGAGCTGCGTGCCATCGGGCGCTAAGTCCCCAACGTGGAGCTCACGTGTCGCCCCCTCGGCGGGGTAAGTGGTGAAGGGATCACGCACGGAGCGGTTCTTCATCAGCTCCCCATGGAGGTGGATGACACGGCTGCTACCCGCACGCTCGTGCAGGTCGTCGACGTTCTGCGTGACGATCGTCACACGATAGTAGTCCTCAAGGCGGGAGAGCAGACGGTGCCCTTCGTTGGGCTCTGCTCCGACGAACTCCCGACGGCGCTGGTTGTAGAAGTCCAGCACGCACTGGGGATCGAGGTACCAGCCTTCGATGCTGGCGACCTCTTGGACGTCATGCCCCGCCCACAGACCATCGCTATCGCGGAAGGTCGACAGGCCGCTCTCGGCACTCATCCCCGCCCCCGAGAGGACGACGAGGTGCGGACGCTGGGGGCTCTGGGTATTCATCGGCGTGAGACGAGCGACAGCTCCTGGATGAGGCGGGGGCACTCACCGAGCTGGTCGATGAGCAGGAGGACGTAGCGGATATCACAGATGATACTACGCTGATAGGAGGGCAGGTACTGGATGTCACCACCGACACCTTCCCAGTTGCGGTCGAAGTTGATACCGATCAGGTCGCCGTACTTATTGAAGACGGGGCTACCGGAGTTGCCACCCGTGGTGTGGGTCGTAGCAGCGAAGTTGACAGGCATCTCATACGTGCCGTCAGCCTTCTTAGCTGCCCAACGCTTGCCTTCGCCGTAGAGTTGCTTCTGGTAGATCTCCTTGAGACGAGCGGGGACAGCGAACTCCCATGAGGTAGGGTCTTCCTTCTCCATCACACCACGCAGGGTCGTAGGCACCTGATACTCGACGCCGTCGACGGGCGAGTAGCCACGGACCTGACCGTAGGTGAAGCGCAGCGTGCTATTGGCGTCGGGCCAGAGGTTGTCCGTGCCACGCTGAGCCATGATACCGCCGACATAGGTGCGACGAGCCAGATCAATGGGGTTGTCAAAGGCACGGAGATCCTTCGTCAGCTGCTCGCGCTTGGTGCGGACAGAGGCAGCGAAGCGCGACATCAGGTCGGAGGAGAGGACAGCCTGCTGCTCCTTGGCACTCAGCTTCTTGAAGGCCTCGAAGCCCTCGGGCGTGGTGAAGGTCGACTGAGCGAACATCGCATCGACGTAAGCATCTACCGAGCCGAACTTATCGATACCCTCAGCGATAGCCGTGGGCCAGTCCTTGCGGTCGATCTGACGCGTGTATTCGGCCAGCTCGGCCTTAGCGATCTTAGCGTCCAGCGAGGGGAGGTAGTCCTTGTTGTTGTAGGCGGTGAAGGCCTTATCCGTAGCGGTCAGCGGGTCATCAGCACCAGGAGCGCGCGTAGCTTCGATAGCCTGCCACAGCCCTTCGTCAAGGTACCAGAACTGGCGACGCAGGTCACGACGGCCCTCGATAGCGCGGTCGATCGTGGAGACGGCATCAGCATAGGACTTGTAGGACTTAGGCGCCTTCTCCTTAGCCCACGAGAGGAGGGACTCCATCTCCTGCTGCTTGGTGGCCTTGAAGTTATTCTTCTCGATACCGAAGTTCGCACCGATAGCACGCTTATAGGCGTTCTGCGAGCGGGCGTACTTAGCGGCGTACATGATGTTCACCTTGGGATCGGCAAGCATATCCTTGAGCATGACCTCCTGACGGATGTTGCGCATGCGGATGCGGATATCATTGTCGATGGTCTTCCACTCCTCTACTTCGGAGGGGAGGAAGAAGTGGTTGGTGCGACCAGGGAAGCCCATGATCATCGCGAAGTCATCACGCTGTATGCCATCGGTAGAGATGTTGAACCAGCGCTTGGGCTTCAGAGGCACGTTGCTCTCCGAGTAGGGAGCGGGGTTGCCGTTGGCATCAGCGTAGATGCGGAAGATGGAGATGTCACCAGCGTGACGGGGGTACTTCCAGTTGTCCGTGTCGGCACCGAACTTCCCGATAGCGCTGGGAGGTGCACCGACGAAGCGGATGTCAGAGTAGACCTTCTTGGTGAACATGAGGTACTTGTTCCCATTGTAGAAGGGACGGATCTCGACCTCCGTGCCTGGGTGATCCTTGAGGTAGTTGTCACCGACACGCTTGCGAGCTACCGAGCGAAGGAAGGCGGGCGAGAGGTACTCCATGCCCGTGCCCTTACGCACCTTCTTGAGCTCTGCCTGCACGAAGTCCGTGACGTCCTCGATCTTGTCGATGAAGGTCACGACGACGCCCTTAGCTGGGAGCTCTTCGGCGAAGCTCTGCGCCCAGAAGCCGTTCTCGAGGTAGTTGTGCTCGACACTGCTGAGCTTCTGGATGGCGTCATAGCCGCAGTGGTGGTTCGTCAGGACGAGCCCCTGCGACGAGATGATCTCACCCGTACAGCCACCGTCGAAGCTGACGACAGCGTCCTTGAGCGAGGTGCCGTTGGGGTTGTAGAGATCATACTCCTTCATCGAGAGCCCACGCTTGACGAGCTCAGGGTACTTCTTGGAGAGCTGCTCCAGGAGCCACATACCCTCGTCAGCACGTGCGACGGAGCCGAAGCCGAGAGCGATGAGGAGCGCAAGTAGGGTTTTACGCATAGTCATTGATACGATATTGAGTGGTTAAGTAATATCAGTGTGATGGGCGGGCGGTAGGCTAAGCCTCTTGCCAGCCGAAGGTAAAGAGGTAGTCGGGGCGCAGTGTGTAGTGCACCGTGAGTGAGGTAGCCTCACGAGCGTAGCCGAGGCGTAGCAGCTGCGAGGCAGGGTCTATACGCTCCAGCGTGAAGCAATGGAGCGAGGCATCGGGCGGGCCGAAGATCTTGAAGGCGGTCTCCTTCGCTGACCACAGAAGGGTGCGGAGCTGAAGCTCCGAGAGCGAGGGAGCGCTATGCTCAAGTAGACCCCATTCGCTCTCCGTCAGGTAGCGTGGGGCTACGGCACAGATCTGCGGGCGGTAGGTCTCTATATCCACCCCAGGGCGAAGCGTGGAGGGCGTGAGAAGCACAGCAGCGTGGCCCTCGGCATGCGAGATACTCACGCTCTGCTCGGGCGCACTGGGGAGGAACGGCCGCCCCGTAGCGTCATGCTCCCGCTGAGGCGGTGTAGCACAGCCGAAGAGGCCACAGAGGATAGTGTCCACAGCAGCCTCTTCGCTGCTATGGCGCTCCCGTCGCCCCACTACGGGGAAGTGACCAAGACAAAGGGCTACCCCAGAGGGTAACCCTTCTATGTACTCCAGCGTCATACTGTACCCGATGTCGTGTCGTCCGCTGGAGGAGGAATGACTTGGACCTCGGTGATGCGGAACTTCTCCAAGCCCGTGACTCGGAAGCTCCACTCACCAGTCGTGACCAGATCGCCCTTGCGGGGCAGGTCTTGCTTGAGCTCGAGGACGAGCCCACCGAGGGTATCGACTTGCTCCTCGGCCTTGCCGAAGGTGCCTTGCTCGAGGTCGAGCGCACGCAGGACGTCCGTCAGCGGCGTACCCCCATCGAAAAGATAGCTTCCGTCGGGTAGGCGCTTGTAGGGTAGCTCCTCCTCGTCATATTCGTCAGAGATCTCCCCGACGATCTCCTCGAGGAGGTCCTCCATGGTGACGATACCACTCGTACCACCGTACTCATCGACGACGACGGCGATGTGCTTCTTCGTACTGCGAAACTCCTCGAGGAGGTCGTCCAGAGGCTTATTCTCGGGGATGAAGAGCGCGTCACGGATGAGCTTCGTCCAGTCGAAGTCCGCCGCCTGCTCCTTGTAGGGAATGAGGTCCTTGAGGTAGAGGATACCGCGGATATTGTCCTCCGACCCCTCGTAGACGGGGATACGTGAGTAGCCCGAATCGAGAGCGAAGTGGAGCATACGATGGAAGTCCCACGCCACATCGATATCGACCATGTCCACACGGGGCACCATGATCTCCGAGGCGGTCTTGTTGTGGAAGTTGATGATGTCCTCAAAGAGCTCCTTCTCCTCGGGCTCGTGTCCCTCCAGAAGGTCGACGGCCTGCGAAAGGTCATCCACGGAGAGGTCATAGCGCTTGGGCTGCATGCGACTCGTCAGCATACTCGTCGAGCGCATGAGGAAAGAGGAGAACGGATAGAGGATGCGCGAGATCAGCGCCATCTTCCCCGAGGAGAAGCGGCTGAAAGCGAGGGGGTGTGCTTGGGCGTAGACCTTCGGGATGATCTCACCGAAGAGCAGCAAGAGGAGCGTCAGGATGACCGTCTGGAAGATGAAGCCCAGGGCGGGAGCATGCGTGAAGTCGAAGATCTGCGCAAAGGCATAGCCGGTCAAGATGACGATAGCCACATTGACCAGATTATTGCCGATGAGGATCGTCGCCAGTAGGCGCTCCGAATCCTTGAGCAGCTCTACAAGGCCTTGATCCGCAGGATGCTCCTCCTCCTTGATCGTGTCGATATCAGAGGGAGAGAGCGAGAAGAAGGCAACTTCGGAGGAGGACATAAAGCCCGAGACGACGAGTAGAAGACCCGATATAGAGAGGGCGATCCAAGCCGATACGGGGATCACCTCATTGATTACCTGACTGAATGATTCCAAATGCGTAGAGGATTGGGGAGAGGATTAGCGTACGCCTTCGTGGCGGCGTACGGCATTGAGGAGGTCGCGGTGCTGCTTGGTCTTCTCACGGACAGAGACCTCGAGGAGCTGGAGCTCGCTACGTAGCTCACTGCGTACGGAGGCATCACCCTCTCTCCAGCGAGCACGGAGCTCACTGAGGCGAGCTTCTTCGCGGGCGAGGGACTCGCGCAGAGCTTCGGCCTCGGCGAAGGTGCGACGGCCAGCATCACTCTTGAAGTCTGCCCAGCGGTGGTAGACGACTGCACCCTGCAGGTGGAAGGTCAGCTCCGCCTTCTCCTCGCGCTGCGTCGTAGGCTGTACAGCTACGGCCTCACCTTCGTAGAGGACGCCCGAGAGGGTCGCACGGCGGTAGGCTTCTTCAGGCGCAAGCTCCGTCGTCTCACCACCCTGACGACCAGCGAGGAAGGCAGGGCGACCGGTGAAGCGATAGACGTGGACTTGTCCCTCGGGAGCGAAGCGGTCACTGATGAGGATCCCCCAGCCTTCACTCTCGTGATAGGCGAGCAGATAGTCGTTGTAGGGGGAGTTGTACGGCATACCGAGGAGCGTAGGCTCGAAGAAGCTATTACCCTGCTCGGTGAGGCGCGTCATATAGAGGTCATAGCCACCGAGGCCTGCGGGAGAGCGGCGAGCGAAGAAGAGCGTCATCCCATCCTCGAGGAGGAAGGGCGAGCGGATAGGCACATCGGCCTCCAGCGTCTTGGTCGCTACCCCCTGACGCTCCCAGCTACGGCCTGCCTTAGCGTACCAAGCAAGGGCACGAGCATCGGGGATGATGCTATTGCGCCCCAGCGCATCGACGAAGCCGAAGATGGGGAAGACGGGAGGCACCGAGTGCAGGCTATCGCCTACTACAGGCGTCTCCACGGGGAGGAGGGAGCGGATATCGGCGGGGAGCTGCTCAGCGATGAGGAAGCGCCCACTACCCTGAGGGAGGAGCTCGGCTATGCGATCGATCCCGACGAGTGTGCTATCGACGACGTGCAGCTCATCGGCTGCACCATACATACGCTCGGCACGTGCTATCTGCCCCTGCAGCATCGTGATGCTGTCGGGCACCGCTTGACGGCGGCGCTGGAGGCTGGAGATATACTTCGAGAGCGCTGTCGAGGCAGGGCCGAACTGATAGGCGTGATAGGCACGCTCCGCCTCACGGAGGAGCTGCTCGGGGCTCTGCGTGGGAGCCTTGGGCTTCACGACCTTCGCCTCACCCCATAGTGGGGCGAGGACGAGGGCGGAGAGAAGTAGGATCAATCGTAAAGACATATCGAATGATTAGAATACGAACTGCGCGCGCAGCTGCAGGGTACGGTAGCTCAGACCATCGCCGCTGCTGGAGCGCAGACGGCCGAGTGCAACAGCATCCTTGCTGAAGGAAGTGAAGGTATAGCTGAGGCCGAGCATCATCGCGGTATTGGGATACCAGTTCACCGCTCCAAGGGCTTCGTATGCCCGGCCCATATAGTCCTGGGTATCGATAACGCTGGCACCGACCATGAGCTCGACATTACCCCCAGGCTCTACCTCATTATTGACATTGGAGAAGGCTGCACCGCTATTGGAGTAGCTACGCTGCTTCCCACGGAGCATATACGAGCCTACGAGATATCCGCCCCAGAAGGAGACACTCTCACTGCCATCAATATTATACGTCTTCACCCCATTCGTAATAACCCCTGGGCTTTCCTTTGTGGCAAAGGTCGAGCACAGGGCCTCACCCTGGACAAAGAAACGGTCATCACGGTAAGCAGCCTCCAGATCACAGATGGTGTAGTGGTCGATCCCAGAGAAGCCACCAGCGATGAACTTGCGGTTCTCTACGACAGAGCCCGAGCGACCGCCCAGGACGACGATGCCGTCATCCGACGTCACACGCTCGGGGGTACGAGCTACAGCCGAGAAGCCGAGGTGCACAGTCGTCTGATCCGTATTGATAGGGCGCCAGACGGCACGTGCCGAGACGCCATAGCCCTCGCCCATATGGTTCTCACGAGCATTGACGCGCTCGCTGCTACCAGCGAAGAGGCCTGCACCGAGCCAATACTTATCTCCCCAGTGCGTACCAGCAAGCCCCCAGTGACGGGTATAGGGGATGAGGAAGTCGAGAGGCAGTGGCGTCGTGACAGAGCCGTGACGTGTGGAGGTATTCATCCCGATACTCATCGGCTCAAGCTGGTGCCCGAGGACGAGGCGCGTCTGAGGACTGAAGGCGTAGGCTGCGTAGATATCACAGAAGGTGATGCGCTGCCCCGTATAGTTGACATCAATACGTCCCGTCCAGTTTCCATAGCCGCCGAAGAAGCCGAGGCGAGCCTGTGTGATGGACGTCCCTGCCGCCATACGGAAGGGCTCTTCTTGGGTCGCCCCTGAAGGCAGGTAGGTGAAGTTGGACTTATCAACGGGAGCGAAGGCTGCCGCATCGAGGGTCAAGCGACCGTCGACACCGAGGGTGACCTCGTCAGGCTGACCGAGACGCAGGGCGATACCCGTCTGGGCAGCTGCCTTTGTGGATGAGAGGAGGAGGCCACCAGCTACGATGACCGAAGCGATAAGCGCGTAGTTCTTTCTTCTATTCGACGATGCCATTAGAGAATGCGTATTTGTTTACCTTAGACAAAGATAGCCTTTTCTGCAGTACAACGACGGAGAGGAAGCCCATACAGATAGCGTCCCCACGGGGGAGGAGGATAGCTAAGCTACCCAGCCTCGCCCGTGGGGACGCTACATTTATATAGGAGGGATGGACTTACAGATCGACTACGAAGGACACGACTTCGCCCGTCTCGGGATAGAAGCCACGCAGCTGGAGGGCGGAGCGACGTGAGCGGCTCTGGCTACCGGCCTTGTCAAGGGCAGAGACGACCTGATTGAGGTCGCTCTGCGAGCGCAGAGGCACATTGTTAGCCGTCAAGAGGACGAAGCCTTCGCGGACCCCAGCCTTACGCAGGGCGCTATTTGACTGGAGGGACTGGACGACGAGGCCATAGGAGAGGAGCTCATTAGCACCCAGCTCCTTGAGGGTAGCACCGAGGCGGTTGTTCGCCCCATTGGGCGACTGCTTGAGGAGCTTAGAGCCACCTTCCTGATTGCGCAGCGTGACCTTGTAGGTCTTCTCTGTGCCCTTGCGATTCACCGTGACCTGCACAGCGTCGCCAGGACGGAAGCGGGAGAGCTGCTCCTGGAGCTGAGCGAAGGAGGTAATGCGGTGGCCGTCAATGGCGGTGATGACGTCACCCTTCTCGATACCAGCAGCCAGTGCGGCGCTGATCTCTGCGAAGTCAGCGACATAGAAGCCTTCGTTGACCTTCAGCCCTTCCTTCTGTACGAGTTCGCTGGTGACATCAGCCCCTGCGACCCCGAGCATACCACGCTGTACGGTACCGTACTTCTTGATATCGGAGACGACCTTAGCAGCGATGTTGATGGGTACTGCGAAGGAGTAGCCGGCATAGTTCCCCGTCTGAGAGTAGATCATCGTGTTGATCCCGACGAGTTCGCCTGCAGCATTGACCAGGGCCCCACCACTGTTACCAGGGTTGACGGCAGCATCGGTCTGGATGAAAGCACCTACACCGAGCTGGTCGCCCGTAGCAGCGGCACGCGACTTAGCACTGACGATACCTGCCGTGACGGTGCTGGTGAGGTTGAAGGGGTTCCCTACAGCCAGGACCCACTCGCCGAGACGGAGGTTCTCTGAGTTACCAAAGGGGATCGTAGGCAGATCCTTAGCCTCGACCTTGATCAGTGCGATATCACTGGAGGGGTCGGAGCCGATGAGCTTAGCCTTGAAGGTACGGTTGTCATTGAGCGTCACAGAGAGCTCGTCACCACCTTCGACGACATGGTTATTCGTCATGATGTAGCCATCGTTGCTGATGATCACACCCGAGCCATAGCCCACGACGGGTTCGCTACGACGCGAGCTGCCACGAGGATCGCCACCGAAGAAGAATTCGAAGGGGTCGATCATCTGCTGGGACTGCACCTGCTGGGTCTTCTTCACCTTGATGTGGACGACCGCCTTCACCGAGCTCTCAGCGGCAGGGGTGAGGTCAGGAGCATTACCTATCTGGCGCGATCCTATGGCATAGGATGTATTCTGGAATCCATATTCATTGGCTGAGGTCACACCCTCGGCACCCGACTGAGCGGTATAGCTACTTGAGCTACCACCATTGCGGGTCATTACGTGGACCGTAGCAGCCGAAGCTGCAATACTTACCGCTACCAAGCCTAAGACAGCGGCTGATTTCTTCAATACCTTGTTCATAGTCGTTAAGTATATTCTGTTCTTTGTCTGATTGAAAAACACTCCGGAGCTCCTCACCGCGGGCTCGAGACGTGCCGTGCTTCGTAATGAACGGCTACGCACTCGACCTCAGATATAGGTGGGTGGCGGGGAAGCCCCTTTACTTTATAAGAGTCAAAGAGGGTGCCAATGTTTAATCCACCCCTACAAAACCTCACATTCTGCCAAAAGCGCAGACTTTTTCCCGGCAATATGACAGCATTTCGCCGCCCCCCACATAGCACAGACGTAGCATATGCCCCACGACGAAGTATCACCATCGGAAGGGCAGGAGTATGAACCTATATTGGTCGCTGGGTGAACCAATGTAGGTTAGGGACATCAACCAA
>ERZ773213.1109-NODE-1109-length-14733-cov-12.438684_pt1 | contig 14733 bp, 6 predicted proteins | sample MGYA00580996_ERZ773213 | MGnify/ENA primary metagenome ERZ773213 (study PRJEB29015, sample SAMEA2738152) | human oral metagenome | biome: human oral; feature: human-associated habitat; material: saliva | place: China | collected 2197 ...
CCATCGAGCAGGCCGGCACCTACCGCCTGCCCGAGGCCCAGCTCGACCGCTTCCTCATGAAGACCTCCGTGGGCTACCCCAACCGGGAGGCGCTCACCCGGATCCTGTCGAGCTCGGCCCACCCGGACCGCTCCAAGAGCCTGTCCGCGGTCGTGGCCTCCTCCGTGGTGGCCTCCATGGCCGACCTCGCCGCCGAGAACCACATCGAGAACTCGGTGCTGGACTACATCGGGGCGCTGGTGGAGGCCACGCGTGCAGCCGACGAGACCCGCATGGGCGTGTCCACCCGTGGCGCCATCGGCATGGCTCGGGCCGCCCGGGTGTGGGCGGCCTCCCAGGGCCGCAGCTACGTCCTGCCCGACGACGTCAAGGACCTCGCCGAGGTCGTGTGGGCCCACCGCCTGGTCATGGACCCCGACGCCGAGTTCACCGGCGCCACCGCCTCCGGCGTCATCACCGCCGCGCTGGCCCAGGTCCCCGCCCCCACGACCCGCGACTGAGCCGTATGACGCCTCAGACGACGTCGCAGAAACCTGCCCGCCAGGCCCGTCCGGGCTCGGCGGGCGGGTCCGGCGCATCCGCCTCCTCCGCCGCAGCCCCCACGTCCTCGGGGGCTCCGGCCTCCGCGCAGCCCGCGGCATCGGCTGCGTCGTCGACCTCCACGAACGAGGCCCTGACCGCCAGGCCCTCGCAGTCCCGACTGGCCGCAGCCGCCGCGGTGGCGCTGCGACCGCTGCGCTGGCTGCTGCACACCGTGACCCCCATCGGATGGGGCAGCCTGGTGCTGCTGGCGGCCTGCGGACTGACCGGGGCCGTCATGGGCTGGCAGGAGGCGTGGAGCGCCGCGGCCGCCGTCGGCATCGTCGCGGTGAGCGCCTGGCTGTGGCTCATCCCCCGCCGCGGCTACTCGGTCAACCACAACCTGCTCGAGTCCCGCGTCACCGTGGGCGACCACGCCCTCATCCGTCTGACCGTCACCAACCCCCGTACCCGGCCACTGCTGCCCTCACGCATGGAGATGCCGGTGGGGCCGGGGCGTGCCGTCTTCGTCGTGCCCACCCTGACCCCCGGGGCCGTCCACGAGCGCGGCTTCGTCCTGCCCACGCAGCGCCGCGGCATCGTCACCGTCGGTCCGGTCCTGGCGGTCCAGCGAGACCCGGTGGGGCTGCTCCAGCGCGAGCGCTCCCTGAGCACCCCGCAGCACATCCACATCCACCCGCGCACCGTGCGCCTGGGCACGGTCCTGCACGGCGTCCTGCGAGACATCGAGGGCGCCGTCACCCAGGACCTGTCCAGCTCCGACGTCGCCTTCCACGCCCTGCGCGAGTACGTCCCCGGCGATGACCGGCGCAACGTCCACTGGCGCACCACGGCCCGCACCGGCCGGCTCATGGTGCGTCAGTTCGAGGAGACCCGCCGCTCCAGCCTGCTCGTCCTGCTGTCCACCCGTCAGGACGACTACGCCGGCGAGGAGGACTTCGAGACCGCGGTGTCCATCGCCTGCTCGCTGGCCATGGACGCGATCCAGGACGGGCGCGAGGTCCGCTTCATCACCCAGATCGGGGCTCTGCCCACCTCCTCCGCCCTGCGAATGCTGGACACGTCCTGCCTGCTGAGCACCGGTGAGGACGACTACGGCTGCGACCTGCTGGTGCGACACGCCTGCACGGCGCACCCCGATGCCTCTATCGTCGTCCTCGTCACCGGCCAGCAGGTCGACCGCGCCGTGCTGGCCCGGGCCCGCGGCTTCGCCCCGCTGCCCATGGTGACCGTTGCCCTGCGCGCCGGCCAGCGCGGCCTGTCGCGCCACCACGCCGGAACGATGCCGGTCGTGGACATGGACCGTCTTGAGCAGCTTCCCACCGCCCTGAGGCGAGCACTATGACCCCCACGACAACCCTCACCACCGCATCCCCCCGCACCGCGGGCTCCCCGATCTCGGGCGCCTCGCCGGCCGGGGCGCCCTCTCCGGCCGAGGCCCCCTCGCAGGTCACCGCCGCACCCTCCGGAGGCTCGGACGAGTCGCCCTCCTCCTGGTCGACGGCGACGTCGTCGCGCACGCGCAGTCTCTACAGCAACGAGACGACTCGTCAGGCCCGCTCGATCACCGGCGCCGGACCGCTCCTGTCGCGTCCCTCCCGGCCGGCGCTCTCCGCCCGCCGCTTCCTGCCTCCCCGGCGCGGTGCCAAGCCGCCCACGCCGGCCGCCGCCCTCGAGCTGGTCCTCATGGCCGGGATCCTCGCCATCGGCGCGGTCCCCTTCCTGCCGATCTTCGCCTCCGTGGTGGGTTGCCTCGCCGTCGGCTACGGCGCGCTCATCGGCGCCCTGACCTCCATGCTCTGCTCGCGCCTGCGCCTGTCGGTGCTGCCGAGCATGGCGGCCCTGGCGCTGGTCCACGTCCTGGTGGCCCCGTGGCTGCTGACCGACGTCGGCTCCGGGACCGCGGCGATCAAGACGGTGCTGGGCTCCACGATCACCGTGTGGCGCGACGCCTTGACCGTGCCGATGCCGCTGAGCTCCTTCAGCGGCATGACGGTGCTGCCCTGGATGACCGGGCTGGTGGTCTCGGCGCTGGCGACCCGCTTCATCCTGGCGGGCCGTGAGGTCCTGGCCGGCCTGACCCTGACCTGCCTGCCCGCCGTCGGCATCGGCTGGGGCGGGCAGGAGACCGTGCGCCCCACCGTGCTGGGCGTCCTGTTCGTCGTCGGGATCCTGGCCCTGTGGACCTGCGGCTCCCTGCGGCAGCGGCGCAGCCACGTCGTCGAGGCCCTGGACCTGAGCTCCTTCTCGACGACCTCGGGCGCCACGAGCGCCCGCTCCACCGGGGACCTGGGTCGGGCGGCTCTGCGCGGAACGGTCATCGCCGCCGTGCTGCTGCTGGTCACCTCCCTGGCCGCCATGGTCCTCACCCCCGCCGCCCCCGCCTCCCGGACGGTGGTGCGCGACCTGTTCCAGCCGCCGCTGGACGTGACCGAGTACGCCAGCCCCCTGTCCCTGGTGCGCACCCTGGAGACGGACAAGGCCCACACCCGGCTCATGAAGCCGATCAACCTGCCCTCGGGCGGACGCATCCGCATCGCCGCCCTGGACTCCTACGACGGCCTGTCGGCCCACATCGGTCAGAACGAGAACGGCCAATCGCGCTTCGAGCGCATCGGCGACAAGACCCAGCTGACGGCCAACCGGCTCGACGGACGCAAGCAGACCTCCTCCCTGACCATCGAGGACTACAGCTTCCCCTGGGTGCCCACCATGCCCGAGACGATCCGCATCGAGTCCTCCGGGCCGCGTCAGTCGGCCCTGCGCGAGGGCATGTACTACGACAAGTTCTCCTCCACCGGGATCGCCACCAGCGGCCTGGCCTCGGGTGACGTCCTCACCGAGCGGGTCGCCCCCTACACCGCGCCCTCCGAGGCCGCCCTCAACAAGGCCTCCCTGGCGCAGACCTCGCTGGGACCGGTCGAGCAGGTACCGTCGTCGGTGGCCTCCCTGGCCAAGGAGATCGTCGGGGCCGAGTCCAACCCCATCGCGCAGGTCCGGGCACTTCAGCAGCGCCTGCGCACGAGCTACTACTCCGACGGCACCAAGAGCCCCTCCCAGCCCGGGCACGGGGCCGCCCGCATCGCCTCCATGGTGGAGGCCGACTCCCTCATCGGCGACGACGAGCAGTACTCGGTGCTCATGATGCTCATGTGCCGCTCGCTCAACATCCCGGCCCGCGTCGTCATGGGCTTCGACCCGGCCACTGACGGCGACGCCAAGACCGTCACCGGTGAGGACGTCAAGGCCTGGGTGGAGATCCCCTTCGAGGGGCTGGGCTGGGTGTCCTTCGACGTCACGCCGGACCGCGACCAGGTTCCCCAGCAGCAGACCACCCAGAAGGTCTCCAACCCCGAGCCCAACGTCCTCCAGCCCCCGCTGCCCAATGAGGACCCGGCCCAGCTGCCCCCCAACTACGAGGACCCGCAGCGCGACGACCCCCAGGACAAGGACAAGGGCGGTCTGCCGACGGCGGTCATCGCCGTCGGAGGCTCCGTCCTGGCGATCGCGATGATCGTGGGCTCGGTCCTGGGGTGGAAGGCCTGGCGGCGCCGACGCCGGCGCGCACGCACCGGCGTGGGCAAGGCCCTGGGAGCCTGGGAGGAGATCCTCGACCGGGCCCGCGACCTGGGGCGCTACCCCGGGTGGGGGGCCACTCGGAGGGAGGCGGCCGCGCAGCTGGCTCCTCACTTCCCGCAGGTCGATCTGCCTCGATTCGCCGGAGCAGTTGACACCCAGGTCTTCAGCTCCGGGGAGCCGCCATCGTACGCTCTAGGGGAGTTGTGGGAATCCTCAGATGCGATCGTCCGCTGCATGGGGGCGGACCGCTCGCGCCTGGGACGGGTATGGGCCCGTTTGTCCCCGCGCTCCCTCGTCCATCCCGCCGACAGGCGGTCACGTCGACCCAGGAGGTTGCGGTCATGACGATCACTGCTGACGCCCGTAGCAGCGCCTCGACCGCTGCGGGCCGACCGACGTCCTCCCGTCCGTCCGATGACGCGCCGCGCACCGACGTCGTCAGTCCGTACGACACGGCGCCGAGCACCCCCGGTGATCGGCACGGCGGAGCGCAGACGGCAGGCGACCGGAGCCCGGAGCCCAACGCGACCCGGGCCGGCGCGCACACGCCCTCAGCTGCGCATCGCCGCCTCCCCCCGGCCCCGGTGCGGGCACGCGTGGTTGCAGGGGTCATCGACCTCGTCATCGGCTCGCTTCTGGTCGGGGGCCTGACCACGGTCATCTGGCAGGTGGGCGGCCGCCCGGCCCTGACCAGCGGGCTCATCGCCTTCGGTCTGGTCGTCGGGGCACGCTGGCTGGCCATCGCCGCCACCGGCTGGTCCCTGGGAGGGCGCCTGCTCAGGATCCGCATGCTGGGGGCCCGCAACCAGACCCCCTCACCACTGGGCTCGTTCCTCCACGCCGATCTCATCCTGGCCGTCAGCATCACCACGCTCGGCCTGGGCACCATCGCGCTCATGCGCACGGCGGCCGCCGACCCCGAGGGGCGCGGCTGGCACGACAAGCTCTCCGGGATGGCGCTGCTCAACGCCCGCAGGCCGAAGCGTCCCGCACGACCTGCTCCCTCAGAGGCCGGGTCGGCACACCGCCCAGTCACCGAGCCCGCCTCCCTCGGCCCCCGGGCCGACACAGGTGCCGAGGTGCCGGAGGAGCCCGAGGCGTCCTCCGCTCAGGACATCGGTGAGGCCTGGGACGCCGCCAGGCGCGCGTCTGTCTCCTCCCCCGCCGAGCGCAGCGCCGCGGGCCAGGAACCAGCCACGGAACTGTCCACTCAGGCCACCGAGAAGTCAGGCGAGTCCGCCCCCCGCACTCGGCCCTCCGAGCGAGCCGTGCGCAAGACCGAGAAGAAGGCGGGCAAGACGGCACGGGGCAAGAAGCCCAGGAAACGCGGCCCCCGTCCGGGCTCGACGCGCGCCAGGGCCGGCCAGGAGACGGCACAGGAGACCCAGCAGGCCGCCACCGCGGGCGCCCAGAGCGCCACCGAGGCCGGCATCACCGACTCCTCCGGCAGGAACGCGCACCCGACGACGTCGGATCCGGTCTCCTCCTCGATCCGTCGGCCCCGTCCGGCCCGACCCGCGCGCCATGCCGGTCGCGCCCTGAAGGCCGGTTCCTCGGACGGCTACGCGCCTGTGGTCTCAGGAGGCTCCGCCGCGAGCCAGGCCGCGAGCACGGATGCCGCAACGATCGCAGCCGCGCCTCAGGTCACCGTCAAGGCCACCAAGGCGGCGACCGTGTCATCGTCCGCCTCCGCGAAGTCGGCGGCGGACGCCGGTCCGGCCATTGTGGACACCGACGCCGAGGCCGTCGCCGTCGCTTCGGCCACCCCCATGGACCCTCAGGCATCCGCTGCCATGGCCGCGGCCCGGGCCGACTCCCGGCCGGCCGTGGCAGGAGCATCGAAGTCCTCGACGGGGCCGGCCGACGAGGACACCGTCGCAACCGCCCCCGAGGCCGCGGAGGATGCTGCTCCCCCGGCTCACCAGGACACGGAGCCGGCACCGCTCGCCCCCGCCGGGGCCACCGAGCCGGAGGCGGACGACGACGCCGCATCGTCGCAGCCGGACGTCCCTGAGCCGACCGAGGAGACGGCCGAAGAAACGGCAGGGGAAGCTGAGGAGACGGTTGACGAGCACGTCGAGGAACCGGTTGAGGAACCGGCTGCGGACGTCGAGGAACCGGTCGAGGAACCGGCTGCGGACGTCGAGGAGCCATCCGGCGAGCCGTCCGAGGCGGACGCCGAGGAGTTGCCGGCGGCCGCATCGTCCGACTCCGACGACGCCCCGACGCAGCAGCCCTCGCAGACGGATTCCGAAACGGCTACGCTCGACGTCGTGGAGGACGCGCCGTCTCAGTCCACGGATGCCGCCGACGGCCAGGGTGACGAGGGAGAGAAGCCCTCGTCCCACGCGCCGCCCTCACCTGAGCACCCGGCCGATCAGCAACAGTCCGAAGCGACGACGCCCTCAGCGGAATCCTCCAAAACTGCTGCCGATTCCGAGGCAACGGAGTCCTCCACGTCGCACGATGCGACTTCCACACCACAAGTCCCGCGCTCGAAAGCCACAAAACCCGTAACATCACAAACGATGGAACCACGACACGCCCACGCCCAGCGCTGGAGGATTCAGCCCGGTCACACCGGCAAGAAGACCTCCGGCTCGTCTGCTGCACCTGCCGAGGATCAGCGAGAGTCGGTGTCACAGCCCGGCGTTCCTCGTCGCGAGAGCCTCTTCGCCTCCGATCGGCAGCGCTTCGCTGCCGGAGCAGGCCCCGTCCCGGAGGTGGCGCACACCTTCGACACCTCCAGCATCCTGCCCTCAGGGGACCGCAACACGCAGGCCCTCATCGACTCGGTGCCCTGGTCCTCGGTTCCCACCTCGGTCGATGCCGCCACGGTGGACTCCCTGCCGGAAGGAGCCATCGTCTCCGACGACGGCCTGCCGCAGCAGCCGAAGACGGTTTCGGCGCCTGCGCAGCACGCGTCCCCGATGGATCTGACCAACCCGGCCACCGTGCCCGGTGGTGTGCCGGCCTCCTCTGAGGGGAACACGCACCCGACCGTGCGCAGTCACCGCAGCCACGCTCGGACCTCCGCCGGCAGCGCAGCAAGCACGGCCGCTGCGGAGGGGAGCTCCGCGCGCCGGTCCCACGCCTCGCACCGCTTCTCGGGGCCGGGTATCCCCTCGCCCGCGGATGAGCGCGCCGTCCCCGGCGAGTCCCGCAGCGATGCCCCCGCCACGGAAGCCGGCGCCGCTCGTCACGAGCGCTCCGCCTCCGTCCAGGCGTCGGCGCAGCCCCAGTCCGGAGTGTCCAGGCACGGTGCCGGCAGCATGCCGGAGGCGGCCGCGCCTGCCTCCGCCCCCGCTGCAGGCGTCTCTCTGCCCCCGCTCACCCCGGTTCCCGCCGCAAGCGCCCAGACCGCCACACCGTCGCTGCCGTCGGCCTCCTCAGCCGCCCCGGCCCTGTCGGTGCGTCTCGTCCCGCTGCTGGGCGGCAACCCGATCGTCATCCACGAGCCCACGGTGGTGGGCCGCGACCCCGACAACATCTCGGCCTACCCCGGGGCGGAGCGCGTGGCTCTCGACGATCCCACGCGCTCGGTGTCCAAGACGCACGCGGCGATCTTCCCGCTGCTGGACGGGGTGTGGGTCACCGACCTGCACTCCACCAACGGGACGCGGGTGGAGTACCGCGACGGGCGCACCGTCGAGGCCGTACCGGACAAGGCGCTGTCCGCCCTGGAGGGCAGCACGATCTTCTTCGGCCGCATCGCCTTCAAGGTGGAGGTCGTCTGAGTTCCGCACCGGTTCCCTCAAGCACTGGGGCCCGCACTCCTGTCCGGGAGTGCGGGCCCCAGTGGCTATGTCTTGACGGCGCTCACTTCAACGATGTCTCGGGCGTGATCGCCCTGGGGAGGCGACCTCAGGGAGTGTCGACGCAGGCGGTCTTGGCCGGCGAGGCCTTACCGTCCGCGCGCACCGCGGTGACCTCCAGGCAGGTGCGCGCCGGCTGGGCGTTGACGGTGACCTCGTTGGTGCGGGTGGAGTCCAGCTCGGTCTCCTCATCGGGCAGCTTGACCCGGTAGAGGTAGCTGCCGGACCAGTTCGTCTCCGGCTCACCCCAGGTGAACTTCACCGTGCCGTCGCCCTGTGCCTCGCCGACGATATCTCCCACCATGGGCACTGAGGCCTGTAGGGGGTTGGCGTCGGGCTGCGGGGCGATCGTGGCAATGGGGTTGTTGGGCTTCTTCTGCTTGTCCTGGTTCTGGGAGACGACGATCGCGGCGATGACGGCGGCGACCATGGCCACGACCAGCAGACCGGTCAGTACGGCCCGCATGCGGTTGGGGCGGCTCGACTCAGCGGCCTCCGAGTCCGACGACGAGCCCTTGTCCTCACTGTCGGGCTCCACCCGCATGGCGATGTGCTCGCTGGTGACGTCGACCTGGTTGAAGACCCCCATCTTCGTGGCGGTGTCGGCCTCGTCGGGGTTGGGGCGCCGGGCGGACTTCGCGGCCTTGTCCGGCTCCTGGAACAGGTCGACCGTCGTGATGGGCAGGTCGAGCTCGGCCTGGACCTGCTGGAGCGCCCGGGCGAAGGCCAGCGCCGTCGGGTAGCGCGAGTCCGGGTTCTTGTCCATCGCCACCGACAGCACGCGGTGCAACGACGGCGGGGCGTCCTGACGCCCCAGCGGCGGCAGGGGGTCCTTGACGATACGGCGGGAGAGCTCGTAGACGTCCGGGATGCCGTCGGTCTCGAAGGGGCTGCGCCCCGTGAGCATCGCGAAGGTGGTCGCGCCCAGGGAGTAGATGTCGGAGGCCGGGTTGGCCGAGCGCATCCCCACCAGCTGCTCGGGGGGAGCCCAGGGCACGCTCATCCCCCGCAGCTCCTCGGCCCCCTCCGGGCCACTCATGGCGGAGATGCCGAAGTCGGAGAGCACCGGGCGGCGGTAGGTGGTGAACAGAATGTTGGCGGGCTTGATGTCCCGGTGGACGATGCCGGCCCGGTGAGCGGTCTCCACCGCTCCGGCGATCTGAATCGCCGTCGACAGGGTCTCAGCGACATTGAGGGGACCCTGGCGCAAGATGGCGCCCAGCTGCGGCGGCGGGCAGTACTCCATGACCAGGAAGGGGTGGCCGTCGGCGGAGACGCCCGCGCCGTAGATGGACAGGATGGCCGGGTGGGAGGAGACCCGCGCCATGAGGTTCGCCTCCGACTCGAAGCGGGAGGCGGTCTTGTCCTCCACGTCAGCGTTCATGACCTTGACCGCGACCTCGCGGCGGGGCATGTGCTGCTCGAAGAGGTAGACCGTGGAGTAGCCTCCCGCTCCGAGTCTCTCCAGGTACGTGAACCCGGAGATGACCGGAGGCGGTCCCTTGTGATCCAGCATCAGGGGAGGTTCTCAAAGGCGAGGGTCTGACCATCGCCGAGGTCGAGGACGTCTCCACTGCGCAGGAGCACCGGATTCGCCGAGGACAGGCGCACGGGCGCCTCGTTCTGGCGGTTGAGAACGGTGCCATTGCAGTTGCCCAGGTCCTGGGCCAGAACGCTCCACGCATCCAGGTCGATGAGGATGTGGTTGCGGGAGACGAGCTGGTTGGGGCTGGCGACAGTCAGCGGACGGAGGGGGACCTCCGCGACGCTGCTGATGTCGTCGGCCACAGGGTTGCGACCCACCAGGAGGGGACGGTTGAGCTCGATGCTCTCGCCGCCGGAGGTGACCACGCGCCCCAGAGGGGGGCAGGCCACCGACTTGGCCGGACGGTTGAGCTCAGCTCCGCAGACGCGGCACACGGTGTAGTTCGTGGGGTTGGGGTGGCCCTGGGGGCACACCGCCGACAGCACGATCCGGATGGCGTCGGGTTCACTGGGAGAGCTCGCCGAGACCGGGGACGCCGGGCTGGAGGGCCCGGTTCCCACGAGGGAGACGAGCTCGCCGACCAGGTCCTCGGGCAGACCGTTGATGGTCTGTCCGTCGTGGTCCCCGCGACCGAGCTCGGCAGTCGCCGGCTCGCCGACGGAGGGCTGCACGAGCTCGACCATTGCGGCATCCACGGCCGCGGATCCGGGCGACTCGACGACCTCCGCCGACTGGCTCGGCTCCAGGGGACCGAGCCCCTGGTTGAGCAGCTCGGCGCGCAGCTCCTGGGAGAGGTCCTCGGGCAGACTGTTGATGGTCTGTCCGTCGTGGTCCCCGGAGCGTACGGGCTCTTCCTCGGCGTGCGCCTGCGCGGCGGCCTCGGCAACAGCAGTGGCCTCCGCGACCACGGCGGCCTCGGCGGCCTCAACGGGCACGAAGTCGGCCGGGGTCTGGGCGACCTCGGTGACCTCGGCGGCAGCGTCCTTGATACCAGCAGCCTCAAGATCCTCGCTCGACGGGGGCGGAGGGGGCGGGATCATGGCCTCTGCCTCCTGAGCGGAGGGGATCGGCAGGGCCGGGATATCGAAGACGGGGGCGATCAGCAGATCCTCATCGGAGGTCTCCGGTGAGGACTCAGTGGCGGCCTCGGCGGCCTCAGGGGTCTGGGCTTCCGGGGTCTCGTCGGGAGTCTCTGAGGACTCGGGCAGCTCGGGCGACGGCGTCGCCTCGGTCGCCTCAGCGGCCTCGGAGATGCCGGCCACGACGGCCAGCAGGTCAGCGGGTCCCTCGGAGTCGGCGATCAGGGCCGACTCCTCAGCAGCATCGGAGTCCTCAGCGGAGTCCTCCGACTGACCGGCGGCTTCAGCGGCCTCGGCGCTCTCGAGGGACGCGGCGAGCTCAGCACCATCGAGGGCCTGCTGCTCGGCGTTGTCCTGCGCGATCTCGATGAGGTCGTCGACGACGTCGGCGGATTCGGCGGTCTCGGCAGGCGCCCCTTCAGACGAGTCGTCCTGCTCCGAGTGGTCCGACGAGGCGGACTGACGGCGCGAGGCGCGACGCGATGCCCGACGGGAGGACCGAGAGGTCCTCACGGCAGCAGCGGGGGTTCCGGCGGAACCGGCAGAAGCGGTGGAGTAGTCAGGACCAGCCGGGTCAGGGTCATCGTCGTCGGAGTCACCGGACCCCTTCGACGATGCACGGCTGGGGGACGGGGTCCCGCTCGACTTCTCCGATCCGCGCAGCACCAGGTGGCCGGTGCTCACGACGGCGTCAACCGCCGGGCGGCGCACCTGTCCGGCGCCGTCGGGCGCGCTGACGATGACCGAGTTGGGGGCGGTCACCGTCGTCTCGAACCAGGTGGTGACCGCGGAGGCGTCCAGCGCCTTGCCGTCGACCTCCATCTGCGGGGCACCGCGCAGCGCCACGTGGAAGACGTCCTCGGGTGCTGAGACGGCGAGCACGAAGTCCGGGATCGCACCCAGACGTCCGCCCATCCCCATCACCAGCTCATCCAGGGCCCGCGTCAGCGAGGCCTCCTCACTGCGCAGCAGCCGCCACAGGCGCTCGGTGAGGTCCTGCGGCACCGACGGGGGCAGGATCATCACAGCACGTGGCGTGACCACGCCTGTCCACGAACCCTCGGTCCACCAGACCTCGTTGTTCGCGCTGCTGTTCGGGCTGTTTGTCATCATTTTTCTCCTCAACGGACGATACAGACACCGTCACCCAAGTATGCCTGCCGTCCCCGGTGCACGTACTCCGGTCGGCCGGGTGAGAGTCGGTGAACGCCCTCCTCGTCCTCGATGTGGGTTCCGTTCGTCGAACCCAGATCTGTGACGAGTACCCCATCCGAAGCGGGCACGAACAGGGCGTGCGTCTTGGACACGGAGTCCTCCGAACGGAGCACCGCGACGAGCTGCGCATCGGGGTGGGACTCGATCGGGGCCGGCCGGCGCCCGAGAACAATCGGCCCCAGAACTGGGATTACTGAGCCCTCAACCACCAGGGAACAGGCCGACACCGAGGTCGGCCTGGCGCTGAGAAGAACCGTTCCGGCCAGTCGGTCGAACCAGGTGCGCTGTTCAGCACGCCATAGTGAGAGGATCCACAACACCAGGGGGGCCAGACCTGCGGTTGCCACCAAAGAGAGGCCCAAAAATGCGACGTAAATCACCGCAGAGCGTCCAGGGGGACCGCTGGTGTCCGCCACCCTCCGCAGCCGGACCCCCGTCACCAGCCCGCCGGGTGTGGCGCCTGTCATCGCCATCATGGCAGTCATCACAGCAATAAGCAGCACAACCGCCCCGACAGCGAATAAGATTCCACAGCAGCGCTCCGTGACGGCACACAGTGCGATGATGAGCCCCGCATCCACCAGCACGCGGACCACACGTCGGCGTGCGGATGCAGGCATAATTGTCGTATGTCGCTCTCGGGTCCTCATAGGACAGACATGGTAGGCGCCCAGCCCACTGCCTCGCAGTCGGACGAGGTCTCGGAAGGAACACACAGTGCAGATCGCGGTCACTCCTGATCCCCAGCGATGGGTGATCATCCCGCCCTTCCCACCGCCGGGATGGGCGCGGGAGGAGGCCAGGCACCGCAGCGCCCACCTGGGAGTGACCGGGCCGCAGTGGCGCTCCGAGCTGGAGTCCCTGCTCAACGAGCTGCAGGCCATGGAGCGCCAGGGCCGCTTCGCCCGCCTCATGCATATCGACGACGTCGCCCACCCGCCCTTCGTCATCGACCTCAGCCTGGAGATCGCCAAGGATGACGGCTCCAAGGAGGGACGCCGCGCCACCCAGCGCCAGATCGTCGCCGCGCTCCTGCCCGAGGCCGAGCTGGTGCGCCTGCGGCCGGGCCCGGACATGGTGGGGTTCTCCGCCTTCTACGAGTCCAACGGCCCCACCCAGGGCGTCGTCGTCCTGAGGTTGGCGGGACTGCCCACGGTCCCGGTGGACCTGGTCATGCGCCTGTGGGGCGCCGCCGCTGAGGACATCGCCCCCAACCTGGATCATCTCGTCGAGCTGGCCCGCCAGGTCGCCCCCGTCGTCTGATCGGCGCAGACGGCCCGGGTGTCCGTGAGCAGCGACGTCGCCACTGACCTCCCCGATCCCTCTCCCCGAGCCCCGTTCCCTCCCCACCGCTTCCAGCGACGAGGCCCCGCCAGGGCGCAGAGGCACCGCCCCTCAGGCCTCCAGCGCCTCCGCCGCCTCGAGCCACTGCTCCTCCAGATCGGCGTGGGTCGCCTCAGCGGCCACGAGCTCACGGCCGAGCTCGGCCAGCTCCCCCACCCGGTTCGGATCGGCCGAGACCTCCTCCATGCGCGCGTGCAGAGCGGCAAGCGACTGAGCCGCCCGCTCCATCTTCCGCTCAATGCGCCCCAGGGCCTTGCGGGCCTCGTGCCGACGGGCCCCGCTGGAAGCACTGCGCTCAGAAGAGGCCTCCGCTGCCGCCCGCGTCGCCGCAGATGCCGCAGCGCCCGCTGAGGCTCGAGGGCTCCCGGCGCCGCCCATGGCCTCGCGGCGCATCTGGAGGTACTGCTCGACCCCGCCGGGCAGATCACGCACACTGCCGTCGCCCAGCAGCGCCACCTGGTGGTCGGTCACCCGTTCCAGGAGGTAGCGGTCGTGGGAGACGACCACGAGGGTGCCGGGGAAGGAGTCGAGGATGTCCTCGACGGCGGCCAGGGTGTCGGTGTCCAGGTCGTTGGTGGGCTCGTCGAGCAGGAGCACATTGGGCTCGGTCATGAGCAGGCGCAGGAGCTGGAGCCGGCGGCGCTCCCCGCCGCTGACCTCCCCCACCCGGGTCCAGGCCCGCTGACGGGTGAAGCCCAGGCGCTCCACGAGCTGGGCCGCAGTCATCTCCTTGTCGCCGACGACGACCCTCTCCCCCACCATGGCCACGGCCTCGACGACGCGCAGGTCCGCGAGCGCATCGAGCTCGTGGGTGGACTGGGACAGGGTGGCCACCTGGACGGTCTTACCGCGGGCGACACGGCCCTCAGTGGGCTCCTGGACGCCTTCGAGCAGGCGCAGCAGGGTGGTCTTGCCGGCGCCGTTGACGCCGACGACGCCGACGCGCTCACCGGGGGCGAGCCGCCAGGTGACCCAGCGCAGGACCTCCCGCTGAGTCGCCTCGCCGGAGTCGGTGGGCGGCCCGGGGTAGCGCACGGTGACGTCCTCGAGGTCGAGGACCTTCTTGCCCAGGCGGGCGGTGGCCATGGCGGTCAGGGCCACGGTGTCGCGCGGGGGCGGCACGTCGGCGATGAGGGCCTCGGCGGCATCGATGCGGAAGCGGGGCTTGGAGGTGCGGGCGGGGGCGCCGCGGCGCAGCCAGGCCAGCTCCTTGCGCAGGAGGTTCTCCCGCTTGACGGCGGCCACGGCGGCCTGGCGGGCGCGCTCGGCCCGGGCCAGGACGTAGGCGGCGTACCCGCCGTCGTAGGTCTCGATGCGGCCGGCCACCTGGGGGCGCCCGCCGCCGGGGTCGATGCCGGGGACGACCTCCCACACGTCGGTGCAGATGGCGTCCAGGAACCAGCGGTCGTGGGTGACGGTGACCAGGGCGCCGGAGGCCCGGCCGCCCGGGCCGTTGAAGCGGGCCCGCAGGTGGCGGGCGAGCCAGTCCACGCCCTCGACGTCGAGGTGGTTGGTGGGCTCGTCGAGGATGACGACGTCGGCGCGGCGGGTGAGGATCGCTGCCAGGGCGACACGGCGGCGCTGGCCGCCGGAGAGGGTGGCGACGTCCACGTCAAGGTCGAGGTCGGCGATGAGTCCGGCGTGAATATCGCGCACGGCCGGATCGGAGGCCCAC
>ERZ773213.1112-NODE-1112-length-14723-cov-8.308699_pt1 | contig 14723 bp, 22 predicted proteins | sample MGYA00580996_ERZ773213 | MGnify/ENA primary metagenome ERZ773213 (study PRJEB29015, sample SAMEA2738152) | human oral metagenome | biome: human oral; feature: human-associated habitat; material: saliva | place: China | collected 2197 ...
AACTCATCAATGAACAATCCAAATGAATCTTTGGTTTCATCAAGTGCTTCTTTTAAGAATTCTTCGTACTTTTCAGCATAATCCGTAAATAGAGCAGCGGTCGGTCTTTCTAATGAATGTACAATCATTGAAATCGTCGTTGTTAAATACTTGTATGTCGCTTCTTCATTATAAGAAGATAATAATTGGTCTAATGAATAACCAACCAATTGCTTTAAATGATTTCGTGACTCGTTGTTATGTCTATGGTTTGTGCTTCCCCACGGAAACATAAGCAGTCTGTCATTCATCATTTGACCTTTCTCTAAAGAACCAAAAGCATGGTTTGTCGCTTGTACAAATAATCCACCAAACTTGATATTTCGTGGTTGGTCGTATTTCACGTTTACGATTTGTCCAATTCCATCTAATAATGATTTAAACAACGTAGACGCATTCGCTCCCATATACCATTTTGTTTTCAAATCGTCACCAGTCAAAAGACGATGATAATTCTGAATTAACGCCACTTTATACTCTAAGTCCAAGTCGTGTAAGTTGAATGGTAACGTCGCTCGTTGTCCAGAAATGAGAGTCAGTTCATTTAAATAACTTGATTTACCATTTCCACCCTCACCACGAATGACGACCACTCTTTTTGCATTTAAACCAATAAATCCAGCGTATGTCAAATGGTCTATAAACTTTCGATTCTCAGCGTCATTGTTCGACCACTGATTTCGAACATAATTCACCAGTTCCACCCACTTCGATTCGAGCTTGTTTACATCGACCACGTCGAAGTTTCGAGTCTCGACAAAGAAATACTCTCCGTCACTATCACTTGATTCTTCGGTGTAGTCCATTTTTTCTAAGTCGTAAATTCCATTCTTTAATAACGCCAAATGTCTTGGTGCATAGTGGTACAAGATGACCGAACCCGGTTCGTCGGATAACGCCACGACCATATCGTACAATTTTGTACGCTCAGAAAACGTGTGTTGTTTATACATCGTTGAAATTTGTGCTAAATGTCTACTTAATAATTTAATGTCAGACGAATACTCTCGCTTGTCATAATCTGGATAGAACATCTCACAATCGTCTCCATCTTTGTCTAGACGACAAAAATCGCCAGCACGTAATAAAGCACGTACTAGCACGTGTAATGGTAAGCGACGTTTCGACAAATCATGTTGTGCGTCTTCAATATATGGTTCACATGCTTTATAGAATTCATCATTACTCTTAAATGATAAATGTTTAGTGAACAAGAAATCGTCAGCTCCTTTCTTGCTAAGATATATCCATTCTAACACAACTATGCAATCCGTGTATAGACGTAAATGCAAAATTTTTTTATTCTTATTAATAACCAATTAGAAACGATGGTTAACAATAAGAGATTGTGAAGTGATTCACAAAAAGATTTGTATCAATTTTCGGACTAAATTTATGTTTCACAAGCGATTTTTGGGTCAGATTGGGTCACATTTTGGGTCAGATGGGTCACATGAAAAACAATCTGACCCACAATCTGACCCGCGATTTTTTGCGATTTTTAAAATCAGAAATGTTGTTATACCAACGTTTGTGTTGGTTTGGAATATAATGATTTTAATATTTGGGTCAGATGGGTCAGATTCTCACCAACTCTATACGTTTTTTAGACATAAATAATGATGGTTAACAATACACCCATTGGGTGTATTTGGTTACTGCCAGATTAGAAAACTTTTTTTTCGAAAAGTTTTGTGATTAATCTGACCCATCTGACCCAATTTTGTGTTTTTAGTATTATTTTTTATAATATTTAATAAAAAGATATACCTAACTATCGTTGCTATAACAATAAAAACTGGACTTTTCTCTAGAAAAAGCTGAAAAATAAAAAATGGAAAAATTTTGGGTCAGATTGTCAAAAAAGCTTGGGTCAGATTGTTTTTAATCTGACCCATCTGACCCAGAAAAATTCCGAAGTGAAAATGACCGAAATCGCACAATGATGCACAAAACTGCAATTCTTTGTGAAATCGAACACAAACTTTCAGAAATTCACAAAAAATTCACATATAATTATTTTAATATTTTTCGAAGTCTCGATTTTCGGAATTTTTCCGAAAAATTGTTTCACGAGATGTTTTTCACTCATAATTCGCTCATTTTTCGCTACATTGTGAAACGATTCACGAAGTATTTATTTTATTTTATGAATTGGATGTGTGAATAGAATGCTCGTAGAGGACTTCTATGCGATTTTGTGGATGACTTGTTGTAATTGGACGTCGATGTTGTTTGAAGCTCTAAAATTAGTCTCAAATTGCAAATAAACGTATGTGTGGAAGTAGAGTTCGCAATCCGAAGTATGTTATTTGTACTAGAATACTCTCAGAAGCTCATATACAACGTATGAGCGATTTTGGATATGATTTAGTATATTTATACCTCAAAGGTCTAACATCGCTCTAAGGTGTCTTAAATCGCAAAATACGAAGTGTCGTAAATCGACATCTGTGATTGCGTCTGAAATGCAACGTCTGTACTCGAATTAAGATTGATGATATAATGATTTTGTTAAGAATTTATTGGAGGTACAGAAAAATGGAATTGGAGATTTATTTGAAATATAAAGGATTTACGAGAGCTGAGATTTTGAGAAAAGATGACCGTGAGTTATCGTCAGATGATAAACTGTGTTATAACTTGGAATTTTGGAGAAAGAATAAGCATAATTTGAAATGTGCTATTAAAGATGAAATGAAAGTTTATGATTGGGCGTATATTCTTGAACCAGTGGTTGATGAGTACGTTATTGATTTTCCACGATTGGAGTTTGTAACAGTTGGTCAATCATACGATGCATTCACAAATACGGTGACATGTAGATTAGTATTAAAACTTGAATTGTCGGATGACGCAACAGAAGATGATATTTGTATTCACAAGAAACGAATGAAGTGGAACATCGTTGAGTGGTTGAATGATAATAATGGATTCATTCGATTGAAAAACAATGAACTTCGTTTTTTAACAGATGATGAAATGATTTATGGTCATCCAATTACAAGAGTAAACTTTGACCATTTAGATGTGAAATTCAAATTAAGTAAGTAGGTGATTTAATGAGACTTGAATTTAATGTTGAAGTAAGACCACAATTGACAGCTAGAGTTGAGCATTTTAATGGTGATAATTCAAACCGTGGATGGTTGAATGTCTTAGAGACTCGACTACAAAATCAAATTGACATTGGTGATGAAGTTCTTGTGTGTGAACTGGATAATTATACGTTAGAAGATGTAATGATATACATTCTACAAGATGTATTGAAAATTCCAAAGTATGACATTTTAATCGAAAATTGTGATTGTAGAGTTGAGTGGTTGAATGGAGTTCTAAAAATAATTGGACATGTAGACTTTGACACAAAAGTACTATCGTCACTTGTAAACCGTGATAACTTAGACGGATTGATGAAAGAATACATGATTTGGTGGTTGCAAAACGAAGAAATGTTCTTACAGTTGACAGATTTTTCTGGTAGATATTACGAGTACATCTATAAAGTGATTGTGGACGTGAACAGTGACAACGTGAAAGTTGAAGCTGATGTAGTGGATGATAAGGAGTAATGGAATGAAACTAAAATTAAAAATTAATGTTGAACCACTATGGACAGTCGGAGTTAGAACGGTTGGTAGTACAGATGAGTTTGATTTTAGAAATAAAAAAGATATTGGTATGGTTCATATTGACAAAATCAAAAGTAGTTTACATTGTGACTTGTCTGATTCCATCATTAAAGAAAATGCACCGTATTTAGTGGCGTTTGCGTTGGACGATAAAACAAATGGATTTAGAATCACAAATGTAGAATCTGCTAACAAATGGACTGGTGATTATCTTGAAATCGATTGCAACATTGAGTTCAAATGGCGTGGAATTTTCAATCCACTCAAACAAGTGAATGAAGATGAGCTACGACAATTCATTGTACAATGGTTGTCAAACGAAGCGTTATATTTATTTGATTATGACGGTTCTGGAGTCATTTCAGACGACACGTATGATTATTGGATTGATGTGGAGACATCACCATCTAGAGTAAGAATTGAACATGAATTAAAACGATGAGGTGAGAAAATGAGACGAGTAATTATTTCTATCGATTACGAAACGGAAGTAACATACGACGTGGACGTGGAGTACGCAGAAGATTTGTTGTATACGTCTAAAGAATCATATGAAAATACTTTAAATGAAAGACTCGGTGAATTCTTGTATGATGAAGATGGAACTCAAGTTGAAAATGTTATTAAATCTAAAAATCCAGTCGACGTTGTTAAGAAAATCGTAGGTGCGAACGCTAGTGATGTGGTGATGAATTGTGAGTTTGATTGTGTTGTATCTAAACCAAAAGGAAATCTTTTCAAAATTGGTTCTGCGATGTCATTTGACGTAATTCCGGGGTCACATGACTTGTATTTGAACGAAACAAGATTGACTGATAACGCAATTCGATATTTCGATGAGTTGTTCTATGATTTCTTAAACGATTGGGAAAACGATGTCGTGCTGAAAGAATGGGAAGGTGTTGACTGTCGAACCAATTTAGACCACAAGTGTCGATTGATTGATTTGAAGTGTGAAATTAAAGCAAAGTAGGTGAGTGAATGACAGTAATAAATTATAAAATTCAACTGAAACCGATATTTCAGATTGACTTTCACCAAAACGAAGTATCGGACTATAAATTTGAATTAAAGAAATTAATTAATCGACGAGTTGAGAATCAGATTAATAGAATAGACTGTGATTCATTCATGCAGCTAGTGAATACGTCAATTGATGAACTAGCTGCTTGCTTAATGATGGGCGTGGGTGACATCGAAGTAGTGAACTCACTACTAGCAAGTGAATCGAATGGAGATGCTCTTTGGATTGAAGGAATGATTGCATTCAAAGTGGACGACGACTCGTTGGTCAAAGTAAATGAAGATTCGACTCAATTGTTGCTAGAGAGCTGGTTTCAGTTTAACTTTTCGAATTGGATATTGGGTTCGTCATACATTCAAGAAATCGGAGAATGGAATTATAATATTGATTGGTCGTTACAATTAGGCGTTGCTGTTGAATACTGTGATGTGAAATGGGTACACGAAGGTTGATAAAATCACGTTAGTTTGAAAATGAACTGACGTGACTTTTTTGGATAAATGAGTTATAATGTAATAAATTATGAATTGAGGTGCTGAAAATGGCAGAATTAGGATTTGAAGTGGTTTTAAGACCAGATATAATGTTATTGATTGATAGATTGGATGAGTCTATCGAAGACGAAGTGAACGAGTTGCGGCAGAAGATTGAAAGAAGAAAAAGAGAAGTTGACTATAGTAGTGCAAGTAAATCACTAGCGAATGACATTCAATCAATTTTAAGTGATGTTTTACCTACTCGATATGGTAACGTGGAACTAGTGGAATGTCACACTGGTGTTGTGGAAGATAGAGGGAACATTTATGTTACTGGGGTCGTAAAGTTTAACACTCCGAATTATGTATTTCATCGAAGTACTAAAGAAGACGTAAGCTCCAAGTTAGCTAGTAGCGTGGCAAAATGGTTTACGGGTCGAGTTGAGTTGAGAGAAATTATTCAAGAGTTGATTAATTCAGAACAGACATTTGGGTATCGCATCATGTCAGGGTATCAAATTCAAGAATCGAAAGCTTTCATTACTGCTAGTGAGGTGTGATTATGAATTACAAATTTACGATGAATTATGTAGCGAAACCTAAAATTTTGGTAAATGTGTTTGCAGACACAATTACACATGACAGTGGAGTTACGGAATCGGGTGCAATTGACATGATTCAAGATAAAATCATGAGTCATTCGAATGAGTTGGAATGCGAGTTTACAAAACAACATGTGATTAATGTTGTGAAGTTTATGTTACCACGAACTAATTGTAAAGCGAAAGATGACTCATTGAAACTCAATGATACTATTGTGAACATTGCATTTGTGGACGGAGAGTTCAAAATCAATGCGGAAATTGGATTCTCTAGCGATGACATGTATTTGACACGCAATGAAGATATTACTTATTTCTTCTCAGACCCACTGACGTCAATGTTGAATCGACAAGACTTTTATATTGATGTGACACCAATTACGGATTTAGAATATGAGTTCGACTTTGAAGTTGCAATTGAAGTGAGAGAGTCTGACGTTGAATCAACTGCGATTATTGAACGTGTGGGGGACTAATGAAATGACACGATACAGATTGGATTTTTCATATAAAGCGAAAATTCGTTATGACATTTACATCCACGAAGATTGCTCATTCACACGTGAGGACTACTTGATGGAGAAGATTAAATCAATTATTAATGAAACTAAGTGGGAATTAGAATGTGGTTATAGTGACCGTGAGTGGATAGGTATCGTTATTGGTAGCATTCTCGATAGTTGGAAAATTGAAGAATATGAAATCACGAATGAATCGGATGGTGATGAAGTAAATATTACTGGAATGATTCAGTTTACCACTCCAAGGAAGACACTCCACGATAGTGACATTTCAGACCGATTAGTCAAAACGATGGAGATTCATTTTGATTATGATGGTTACGATATAGACGAGTCAGTAATTTACGAAGCATGTCACTATTTACACACAGATTTCTGGTTAGAAACTACAGTCGATTCGTCAACTGTAGAAGCTAAAGCAACATTGAAGGAGATTGATTAATATGAAATTGAAATTAACATTTGAATATGCTGTAGATGTTAACGTGCGAGTTAAGGCGTATAGTGGCACAGCACAAGCATTATTTGACCAATTATTTTCAGAAGTTCAGTCCGAGAATCGTTTGGATTTATTTAGTGACGAGGAGTGGGGAGGTATACTACTAAATATTGTGTATAAACACTTCTACTCTCGAAACTATCAGTACTATAAACTATTAAATTTCGATATTAGACAAGAATATCAAAACAATCAGATTCATTTGAGTGGTGATGTAGACTTGATGACACCAGAAGAAGTGGGTTCTGGGATTGACATCTCAGATGAGTTAGTACGTTATTTAGACCCAATTTTAGAAAAGCGTGTATTCGACATGATGACTAGAGTGGTTGGTAATTTAGTCGATGATGGCGATGGGATTGAAGTGACCGACGTGATTGTTAGTGATAAACCACTCATTGCTAAAGCGATATTAAAGGAGATTGAGTAAAATGAAATTTGAATTTAGTTTTAAAGCGACACCGACAATTAGTTGTTGTTTTCCAAGTAGACCAGATATCGAAGATGTGATGCTTGCAATTATTGAGAAATCACCAAGTCGTTTTACAAGTACAATTGACATCGCTGATATTGATTGGGACGTTCGAGATGTTTTGTTTGATGAATTGGACATTGAACCACAAGATTTGAAAGTAACGGAAACTAATATTACAGCTGACATTTCTGGTGAGAAGGTAGAATTTAGTGGACATTTGATTTTCGAAAGACTTGATGGTAAACCAACTGAGCTTGTTGACTTGACAGAAGCGTTCAAGAAACGAATGATTGTGGAGTATAGCGATGACCAGTTCGTGGATGCTTGCTATCTAGATTTTTCGGTATTGGATAATTTAATAGATGATGATTGTGAAGATGGTTATTACTTAGAAGTAGTAATCCAAGAACGTGACGTGGAAGCGTCAACAAAATTGACTGAGTAGGAGGAGTAGCAATGAGGTTGGTATTCAAAGTTGATGGTGCACCTATGATTGAAGCAAGAAGTTGGGGTAAAGTCATTACATACAATGGAGAGAATGCAGGATTATTTGACTGGATTCAATCGAATTATGATTTATTGGAATTTAGAGGAAACATCAAGATTCCAGTAGCTCAATTGGTTTCGGTCATTTGTGATAAATTACATGTCCGTAAGGATATGGTCGAGGTCACAAATACGTGGTATAACTTTACTGGGACTCATGATAGTTTTCTACTAATTGGTGAAATTGACTTCGAGGTGGAAGGACGTCAGTTGAACGGTAATACATTTGATGTAACTGATGAAATGTATGAGGTGTTTGACGAAGTATTCAATTATAATGATTGTTTTTATGATAAGTTTGGACTTGAGAAAGGAAGTAATGGGGACTTGGACTTCTACGTGTTTTGGAATGACGATGCTACGCAGTGTCTAGGAGCTATTACAGAATCGAGAGGGGAGCGTAAGAAATGAAGTTCGAATTCGAGTTTAAATGTAAACCACAATTGACGGTTAGTGATTGTCTTCGAGGTTCTGACAATCAAGAAATCATGGATTTCATCAAAAATGAACCAACGAAAGTACATTATTCTATTCCAGACAATTTAGTTTATAATTGGTCAATTGAGTTGATTTCAAACGCAACTGGAATTGATGAATGGAGATTGGATGTTAAATCACATGACTTTGATTTGAGTACTAGTGCTGATTGTATTCACTTCTGGGGTGTGATTGACTTTGATGTCGACGGTGAGGATTTACCAACTAAAATCGACATTAGCAAAATGTTCGAATCTAGGGTGATGGAGGAGTTCTATAGGGACTACCAATTAGTCACTTGGCTTGATGACAGAGAAATTGATGAAATGTTTTACGGTGATGACTATTACGATGGTGGTTGGTACGCTGTGACCATCGACGAATCAAGTATTGAATCGAAAGCAATTGTTACTGAATAACATATAAGAATGGAGGAATTTAATATGAAGTTAAAATTTAAGTTTTCAAGCGATGTGACATTTCATGTGAATGTAGAATATCCATATGTAGATGAAAATGAGATTTTATCTCGAATTGATAAATGTATTGACAATTTTGAGTTTACATTTGATGACTATGCTTTACTAGATATTGTTGAGAATTATCTAAACGATGAAACTTGGGCAGAAATATCTGATTTGAATTGTAAAGTAATCAAAAATAAGAGCGAGTTTGCTGCTGGTGAGATTACGTTTGACTGTGAAGTTGAATTCAATGGTACTGTTGGTGAGTACAGCATTAAAGAAGCAGATTACGAAGATGAATTTTACCAAAAATTTGCATGGGCGTTAATAGAAAATCGTTGCTATTTAGACACTTATGCAATTTATAAAGATTCAGATGAATCTAGTGACTTTGATTTGGTTGCATCGTATGATACTGGTACTGTAAAATATAGCTGTGAAGTGACGGAGGACTGAACTTATGATTTTTAAAGGTGAACTAGTGCTAGAGCTTGGCTTTGACATCGAAGTTTACAATGAAAGTTACAGTGATGAGATTGTTCAGAAGAAAATCGACACTGTCATGGATGATGCTATGGGAGCATATTTGGATGACTACGATGTTAAATTGTTAGTTGAAGGTGTTCTGAAAGAATCACTAGAAACAAGAAACGATATTCATGATGTTAAGTTAACAAAACAAAAAGTGTTTAATCGTGGGAGTGAGTTATTCTTAATGCTTGAAGCTGAGTTCGACTACAATGGCGACAAGGATGTCGCTACAATGGACGTTTCTGACATTTTCAAAGAACATGTTCTGGAGCAGGCATGCGATACAAACTCATTTTACGATGAAATGTACTTATACGAGTCAAGTGAGGGTGCTGAGGACTTCGAAGTTAATGTGTACGTCATTGAAGATAGTATTTTTAGTAAAGCAGAGATTGTGGGGGATTAAGAATGAAATTTGAATTTGATTTTAAGACAGAAGTTAAATATACCGTCAAGGTTGACGGTGGTAACGCAAAAGCACATAAACATGTGCTTGAAGATGTTCATGAGTATGAGTATATGACCGTCGGTCATGAAGTAGAACTGTACTCTGACGACATTCTGGAGTTATTGAAAGATGCAATTGAGATTACATATCTCATTGATGAATCGGACATTGTGGTGAAAGAATTTGACATAAAAGCAAATTATGATTCTCCAACATTAGAAATTAAAGGAGTAATTGAATGTGATTTGTTAGGTAATCCAGTTCTAGAAAATCCAGTAGTGATTGACAGACTCGACAAACGTCTTGTTAAGTTGATGAACAAAAATCAGTGCTTCTTGAACTTGGAAGAGTTGTATGGATTAGGTAGTATTGACATTGAAACTGTGTGGGTTGTAGTGAAATGTGATGAAGATACTGTTGAGTATCTATATGGTTTGGAAGCTTAGTGGGGTGAGAAATATGAGATTAGCATTTGAAGTACATGGTGGAGTTGAAATCGACTACTCTATTGGTGGAAGTAACAATTGTTTTAGTGAAAAAGCTCGTGATGTAATTGAATCGAAAAGTCACGAATGCGTGAATATATCAGCGATTGAGAACGAGCTATTAAGTAATATTGAGCTGTTTCTATCCGATGTGGTCGGCGGGAAACGTGAAGATTATGATGTATTGTCAAAAACAATTCAATGTGAAACAATTGATGAGAACTTCAAGATTCATGGATTTATCACATTCGATGTGTCAGACGAATTAAAAGAAGAATTTGACTGGTCAGAGTACGAGATTGACTATTCCGACATCGTATCTACTGCGTTTGATAAGTCAATCACTTTACATGGTGAGTTAATCAATTTAGACCCACTGTATAAAGCAATGGGAGATGGAAGTGAAGTTGATTTTGTAGCACAGTACTGTGAAGGATATTGCGACGCAACGTTATATTTGGATTAGGTGAATTAAAATGAGATTAGATTTTAATATTAAAGTGAATTTCAAATTTGATTATATCTTCTTCGAAGAAAGCAGCTTGAGTGAAGAAGTATCTTTCACTGAGTTTGTTGATGAGACAATTAAACATTTCTCAAGTGATTGCTTAAATTCAGTTGAGATTTGCAACACCATTAAATCCGAAATGGATTATTTATTGGGAGCAGTTGTTGGTGGTACATGTTGTGATTATATTATTAGGAGCATGGAAGTTAGTTGTAAAACAAACAAGACAGTAATCATGCTAAACGGTTCTGTCAACTTTAATTTTGACGAAGAAGAATCAGAGCTATCTGATTCTTTATTTGGAGATGTGACGGATACGACCGACAAACTTGCTAAATATATTGAAGATGAAATTGTAGAATATGGTTCAATTGTAGACACTGAACCGTTATACTTACAACTCGAAGAAGATGACCCCATTCGATTCACGTTTACTTATAGGGTTGAGAGTTGTGAAAGTACATTGATTAAGGAGTGATTTTGATGATTTTAGAATTTGATGTAGACGGACGCATTGAATTGGTGTACGATGTGGACGGTGGAAATGGATATGATGATTTAGCAGAAGAAGCGATTGCATTACGAGGTTATGATTTGAATGTTTATCCATTGTTGAAAAATATTGTACTAGAGAAGATTAAGTTATTATCGTATGTATACAGTGTACCAGAAGATATGTTTGAAGATGTTGGCATATTGGTGAATCGAAATGTAGATGGAGATGTGTTCAAGATTAATGGTCTAATCACATTTGATGTAGTAGGTGAATTACCAACAGTTAGTAATGATGTCCTAATCAGTAAATTGATTGAATACATTGAAAACAAGTTTACTGGAGACATTGAAAGCATAATTGACGTTGAACCATTGAAAGAAATGGTGAACCATGACCATTCAATCGATTTTCGAATTGACAGTGTACATGGTATTGGTGCTAACGTGATTGAAACGAGAGATTAGACTCTGATGCTGATTGACAAGGAGCGGTATTAAAATGAGAATAGAATTCAAATGGGAATCACGGGTTGATTACGTAGATAACTATAATCAGTTTGCTTCCGACACACATTTTGATTTTCAAGATGAGGTTTTGGAGAGAAAAGATTTAATCAAGAACACGTTTAAGATTGATGACTTCACCGAGTTTGCGACTGAGTTGGTGGATTTGATGTTCAGACCAGAGTGGGACGGTACGAAAGAGCTAAAACCAATCATAACACGAATTTTCGTAGACGGAAGTCATAGATGGGACTATTTTGAAATACACGGTGAGATTGAGTTTATGCATCATGAAGAAGAAATCTCAGAAAAAGGTGAGTATGACATCACTAGTCTGTTCAAAAAGAAAATGCAAAGTTGGTTGAAGAAGAATAATTGCTTCAAGGATACGAGTGCTATTTGGGATTATTACGAAGATTTCAATATGACAATCTCAGCGGAGTACGTAGATGAAGTGGCTAATGCAGTATTACATGTGGAATAGGAGAATTGAAATGAAATTACAAGTTAAATTTAAAACTGTACCAGTATTTCATTGGAACGACCAATCTGTACTGGACGAACACGAAGTGATGAGACGAGTAGAAGAACGTAGAAATAATATGGAGTTTCACTGGGACATATTCTTATGGTATTTCGATGTGATTGACATGTTGATGACTGACTCTCCAATCTCTGACTATCTAGCTATTGGTCGATGTGCCGCTCAAACTCATTCGGGTAATGGAGATAAAATTGAGGTTGATGTAACTTACGATGTGATACTGAGTGATGATTCGACTCAATTGAGTAACAAATTAAATGAAACATCCGAATATCTACGTGGGTTACTCATGTATCAACTTCCATTCAATGACTTAGGTTTAGATACTAGTATATTGAGTAATCCAGATGAAAATGGTGATGAAGTTAAAGTGGGAGTTACTTGTGACCCAAATAACACACAATGTACAATCGAAATTGTAGAGGAGTAAAAACAATGAAATTAAAATTTAGTTATAGGAGCGATAATTCGTATTACATTGACGCTGAGAATAGTGACGTATTGAATAAAGTAACTAGAAAGTTAAAGAATAATAAAAACCTTCTCGAAATGACTTTATCTCGTGAGCTGCTAGAACAACAATTGAATGAATTCATTGCTGAGGGTATTGGTGTACCCACACACGAGGTTGATGGACAATTACGTACATGTCACATCTACTATGAAGACCAACGAATAAACATTAGTGGTGAATTGACATTTACTAAAACAGTAGGTGAGTATTCGATTGTAGAATCATTTTACGAAGAAGGTTTTGCAAATTGGTTTACTAGTTTGTTATCGTCGCACAGTTGCTTTTTGAAAGTAAATGATAAAGCGAAACGTGGTTTAGAATTTTCTATTGGAGTTGTACCAAAGCACGGTACGATTCAATGTCGTGCAGTATTGGATGGTGAATAATGATGAAATTTACATTTGATTATAGAGCTAAAGTAAGATTTTCTCATGAGTTGTCTGGAAATGATGAAAAGTTGGACAAGAAATTCGACGAAATGCTTGACTTTAATGCAGACAAGGTCAAAGTATATGGTATTGGTGATTTAGATACACATGTGGTACGCTTTATCCGTCAATTATATAGTACAAATGGTGAGACGAACTGCATTAATAATGGAATAGACGTTAAGTATGAATTTGAATACGGAACTGTTCACTTTTGGGGAACAGCTTTGTTCGAAATCACAAATGAGTCAGCTTTTTGGAGCGACTATTTGACTGAACAACTCAAAGAGTACGTGACTGAGAAATTATATGAAATGGACGACTTAAACTTGGACTTAGATGCTCTATATAAGAAATGGAGTTATTTGGGTTATGACGGTCAAGTTCACGTTGATTTAGTGAAAGATAGTGCTAAATGTGAAGCATTGATTGAAGAAGACTAAAAATGAATATATGTCTGTACGCTAGTTGAGATTTATGATATAATCAATAGCGTACAGTTATATTTTTAAAAGTGAGGATTAGCGAATGATTAAGAAACTTTATAGAAAATACATCAAGAATCCAATTAAACGCTACGGTAAAAAAATGTTGATTGCGTATCTATTAGGTACAGCACCGGTCGGGTATGTAACGACTGCAATTGCAACTCAGATTCCATTCACGAATCCAAAGCAAGTTGTGACTGCATTAGTAGACCATGGTACACCTCAAGGTGTGATTAACTTATTTACTGGTGGATTGTTTAAACCAGTTACAAGTGGTATTCAAAACTTGTTCGGTAGTGGTCAAGAAGCTTTAGGAAAAGCATTGAATAATGAGTCATTCGTTAAAGCGGGGGCGGAAACCAAAAAGAAAGCAAACGAATACTTTAATCAAGCTAAAAACGCAGTCAATGGTGTGACCAAGTCACAATCGTCGAATGAACCAATCGTTGTTGGTGGTAGCGACGACTATAACTTGAGTGTGAATGAAACTGCTAAGTTAAATTACTACAAAGTAATTGGTGAAGCTACGATTGATGAAGATAAATTCGGTGCTCCGGGAACAATCGTGTATTCACAATTGGATAGTCTTGGACGAACTCAAACAGCTTATGGTTATTTGAACTACAAGTTGGTGAGTGCTGAAAAGAATCAAAAACGTGAATCATTTAGTAATAGTAAGAGCGAGCGATTAGCTGGATGGCCGACGAAGAACTCTAAAGTTGTAATTCCATATGCAACTAAAGGTGAGTATAAAGGTGAAATGTACAACAGAAGTCACTTAATTGCTGACTCTCTTGGTGGTGCTGCGTTGAAAGTAAATGCAATCACTGGAACACGTACTCAAAACGTAGGTGAGAACAACACTGGTGGGATGGCATACATTGAAGAAAAGTTACGACAATTCTTTGAAAATCCAACGAATGAGACTGTATTTTATGAAGTAAAACCAGTATACACTGGAAATGAGTTGATTCCACGAGTGGTGGAGATTAACGTTAAATCATCAGATGGTTCAATTAATGA
>ERZ773213.1118-NODE-1118-length-14691-cov-8.973763_pt1 | contig 14691 bp, 10 predicted proteins | sample MGYA00580996_ERZ773213 | MGnify/ENA primary metagenome ERZ773213 (study PRJEB29015, sample SAMEA2738152) | human oral metagenome | biome: human oral; feature: human-associated habitat; material: saliva | place: China | collected 2197 ...
ACGGGACGGCCGGCCGCACGTCGCCGCGGGCGTCAACGCCGTCGTCGCCCCGAGCCGGGAGGAGGCCGAACGATTGTTCTCCACCGCCATGGCGGCCGTCGCGAGAGTCGTCGGCGGCAGGCCGGGCCCGCTGGACCGGCCCACCGCTGACCCGCGGGCCTGGCGCTCCCTGGCGGGAGGACGGGAGGAGGCCGTGGAGGCATCCATGGGGCTGTCCTTCGTCGGCACCCCCGACGTCGTGGCCTCCGGCATCCGTGAGCTCGCCGTGCGCTGGGGTCTGGAGGAGCTCCTGGTGGTCACCCACATCCACGACGCGGCCGCGCGCCGCCGCTCCTACGAGCTGTTCGCGGACGCATGGTGACGCAGCACTATTGTGTCCGCAAGGTTACTGAGCGAGAGGTAGGCTGCGCTCCGCGCTGTCGGTGCGTCCTCGTCCGGCACGCGTCAGATCGTTGCCGACGAGTGCCGACAATGTCGTACGGAGGTAGTCCCCTTGAACAATCCCATCATCTCTCGCCGTGATCTCGGTCGCGGGGCCGCAGTGGTCGCAGTGCTGCTCGCCGGCGCCTGCGGCTCCGACACCCCCAATGGTGGTGGTGCTACCGGCGAGTCGAACGGCCAGGGCGCCGACAGCGGCGGCAGGCTCACCCTCGCCTACAACTCCGACGGGCCGCACAAGGCCTGGGTCGAGGCCGTGTGCAACTCCGTGAGCAACACGCTGGGCATCTCCATGGAGCCGCTGCCCTTCCCGCAGTTCTCCGAGCTGCGTCAGCAGATCTCCGACCACGAGATCGTCGGCGCCTTCCGCTCCGGATGGCAGGCGGACTACCCCTCCATGGGGGATTTCCTCGGCAGTCCGTACCAGACGAACGGGGGCTCGAATGACGCAGAGTACTCCAGCGCCGCCTTCGACGATCTCCTGGCCCGGGCCGCCTCCACCACGGATGAGGCGGCTGCGCTCGGATTCTACGAGCAGGCCCAGGAGCAGCTCCTGGCGGACCTCCCCGTTATCCCCTTGTGGTACCAGAACGGCTTCGGCGGGTACTCCAAGAACGTCAGCGACGTGACCATGGATTGGCACGCCGTGCCCTGCTATGACTCCATCACCACCACTGCCTCCGACGGCGTCGTGCGCGCCAACGGCACCGAGCCCCAGAATCCCCTCATCCCCTCCAATACGAATGAGACGGGTGGCGGCCGCATCGTCGACCTGCTCTTTGCCGGCCTGGTCTCCTACACGTCCGACGGATCGGTGAAGAACGAGGTCGCGGAGTCCATCGAGACCTCCGACAATCAGAACTTCACGGTCAAGATCAAGGACGGCTGGACCTTCTCCGATGGCACTCCCGTTACCGCGGACTCCTTCATCAAGGCGTGGAACTACGGCGCCCTGCTGTCGAACGCTCAGCTGTCCAGTTACTTCTACGAGCTCATCGAGGGCTATTCTGCCGAGAAGGACTCCGAGCTCACCGGCCTGGCCAAGGTCGATGACCTGACGTTCACGATCAAGCTCACCGCGCCGGCCTCCGACTTCGCCAAGCGCCTGGGCTACGCCGCCTACTACCCGCTGCCCGAGTCCGCCTACGCCGACATGGAGGCCTTCGGTCAGGCCCCGATTGGCAACGGCCCCTACACCCTGAGCAGTTGGGAGCACGACTCCCAGGCCGTGCTCGTCAAGAGCCCTTCCTACCAAGGCGTCCGTTCGGCCAAGAACGAGGGCGTCACTTTCACCTTCTACACCGACTACGGCTCCGCCTACAACGACCTGCTCGCTGATGCCGTCGACGTGCTCGACGCCATTCCGGACTCGGCTCTGTCCTCCTTCAAGAGCGAGCTGGGCGACCGGGCGATTAATCAGCCCGGTGCCGTCATCCAGTGCTTCGCCATCAATGTCAACTCCGAGCACTGGAAGATGGACGACGAGGGCCGCGCCCGTCGTGCCGCCCTGTCCCGCGCCATCGACCGCAAGCAGATCTGCGACACCCTGTACTACAGCACTCGCACTCCCGCGTCGGACTTCACCAGTCCCTCCATCGCTGGATGGAAAGAGGACGTGCCCGGCAACGAGGTCCTCCAGTTCGATGAGGCTGAGGCCAAGAGCCTGTGGGAGAAGGCGGAGGCCATCTCCCCGTTCTGACCCGGCCGCCATCTCCCCGTTCCGACCCGGCCGCCGGCCCGGCGAGGCGCTCGAGCGAGTCCCGGACGGATTCCGGGCCTTCGAGCTCCGGCGCTGGCCCGGGCGCCGCACGTCCCTCCGCTTCCATCCGCATGAAGGAGATGCCCATGCTCCGCTACGCCGGGCGCAGGCTCCTGCAACTGATTCCCGTATTCTTCGGGGCCACGCTGCTCATCTACGCCATGGTCTTCGCCCTGCCGGGTGATCCCGTTGCCGCCATGGGCGGCGACCGAGCGCTCAGCGCCGATCTTCAGGCTCAGATCCGCTCCCAGTACAACCTGGACCAGCCCTTCCTCGTCCAGTACCTCCTGTTCCTCAAAGGACTCGCGACCTTCGACCTGGGGAGCACCATCCGCGGGTCCAGGCCGATCGTCGACGTGCTGGCCGGCGCCTACCCGGTCACGATCAAGCTCTCGCTCATGGCGCTCGCCTTCGAGGCGCTGTTCGGCATCGCCATCGGCCTGCTGGCCGGGATGCGCAAGGGCGGGTTCTTCGACGCCACGGTGCTGGTCCTCTCCCTCGTGGTGATCGCCGTCCCGACCTTCGTCATCGGATTCCTCCTGCAGTTCTTCATCGGCGTCAAGCTCGGCTGGCTGCCGACGACGGTGGGGACCTCGCCGGGATTCAAGGAATTGCTCATGCCCGCGATCGTGCTCGGGGCGGTCTCCCTCGCCTACGTCCTGCGACTGACGCGCACGGAGGTGGGGGAGAACCTCTCGGCCGATCACGTTCGCACGGCGCGTGCCAAGGGCCTGTCGGGAGGTCGGGTCATGATCGTGCACGTCCTGCGCAACTCGCTGATGCCGGTCGTCACCTTCCTCGGCGCGGATCTGGGTTCGCTCATGGGCGGTGCCATCGTGACCGAGGGGATCTTCAACATCAACGGCGTGGGCGGCACGCTCTACCGGGCCATTCTCAACGGGGAGGGCCCCACGGTCGTCGCCTTCACGACGGTGCTCATCCTGGTGTTCATCGTCTCCAACCTTCTCGTCGATCTCCTGTACGCAGCTCTTGACCCGAGGATCCGCTATGCCTGACAACACCGAGGATCAGAAACAGGACCAGCACGGGGCCCGGGACCGGTCCGGAGATCGGCCTGTCCCGTCCGGCGCCCGCGCGGGTCAGGAGCACTTCGTAGCTGAGACCGACGAGCAGGGTCTGGGCGCCGTCGACGCCGTGGACGACGACTCGGCGCCGGCCTCGATGTGGGGGGAGGCCTGGAAGCAGCTGCGCCGTCGGCCCATCTTCTGGGTCTCCGCCCTGCTCATCGCCGTCGCCCTCCTCCTCGCCGTGGCCCCAGGACTGGTCGCTCGCGCCACACCCACCTACTGCCAGCTCAGCAACTCCTACGGCGCGCCCTCCGCCCAGCATCCTTTCGGCTTCAACCAGCAGGGCTGCGACATCTTCGCCCGAACCGTGCACGGCGCCCGCGCATCGGTGACCGTGGGCGTGCTCACGACGTTGCTGGTCACCCTGCTGGGCAGTGTCATCGGCGCGATCGCGGGGTTCTTCGGGGGATTTCTCGACGCGTTGCTCTCTCGCGTCACCGACGTGTTCTTCGCCGTGCCCTTCGTGCTGGCGGCGATCGTCGTCATGCAGATGTTCAAGGGCAGGTCCTCCATCATGACCGTCGTCGTCGTGCTGGCGATGTTCGGGTGGCCGCAGATCGCCCGCATCACCCGGGGTGCGGTCATGAGCGTGAAGAACGAGGACTTCATCACCGCCTCGGTATCGCTCGGTAGCGGACGGGCCGCCATTCTGCTGCGTCATGTCCTGCCCAACGCCGCCGCGCCGATCATCGTCACCGCCACCGTCGAGCTCGGCATCTTCATCGTCGCCGAGGCGACCCTGTCCTTCCTCGGGATCGGGCTGCCGGCCTCCGTGGTCTCCTGGGGCGCCGATATCGCCGCGGCCAATGCGGCGCTGCGCGACCACATCTCCGTTCTGCTGTACCCCGCGGGCGCCCTCGCGCTGACCGTGCTCGGCTTCGTCATGATGGGCGATGCGGTGCGCGACGCCCTCGACCCGAAGGCTCGCAAGTGACTATCGACGACATCGCTGCCGGCAACCCCGCCGGCGCTGCTGACGACCCCGCGCCCGACACCGTCGCGCTCGATGAGGACGCCCCGCTGCTGCGCATCGAGGACCTCGAGGTGGCCTTCAGATCCTCCACCGGGCTGGTCCCGGCCGTTCGCCGGGCGAACCTGACGATCCATCCGGGGCAGAGCGTGGCCATCGTCGGGGAGTCGGGCTCGGGCAAGTCCACCCTGGCCAACGCCGTCATCGGGCTGCTGCCGGGGACCGGTCGCGTGACCGGGGGCCGCATCCTGTTCGACGGCGAGGACATCGCGCACGCCTCCGGCAAGCGGATGCGGCGTCTGCGCGGCAGCGAGATCGGGATGGTCCCGCAGGACCCCATGACCAACCTCAACCCGGTGTGGTCCATCGGATTCCAGGTGCGCGAGGCGCTCCGGGCCAACGGACTGGCGGGGATGGCGGACGACAGGCTCGTCCAACTCGCCGCGCAGGCCGAGGCGGGGTCGGACCGCCGGGACGAGGCCGGCTCGGAGGAGCGCCGGGGCAGGATCGCCGTCGCGGACCAGGTGGCTCTTCTGCTCGAGGACGCCGGGCTGCCCGACGCCGCCCGTCGCGCCAGGCAGTATCCGCACGAGTTCTCCGGGGGCATGCGTCAGCGCGCGCTCATCGCCATCGGCCTGGCTGCCCGCCCCGACCTGCTCATCGCCGATGAGCCCACCAGCGCCCTGGACGTCACCGTCCAGCGACGCATCCTCGACCACCTCCAGACCCTCGTGCGCGAGCTGGGCACCGCGATGCTCTTCATCACCCACGACCTGGGGCTGGCCGCCGAGAGGGCCGAGCACATCGTTGTCATGCACCGCGGCCGGGTCGTCGAGTCCGGTCCCAGCCTCGAGGTGCTCCAGGACCCCCGCCACCCCTACACCCAGCGCCTGGTCAAGGCCGCCCCCTCCCTGGCCTCCCGGCGCATCGAGTCCGCCCACGCCCGCGGCATCCAGGTCACCGACGACGAGCTCCTGGGCGCCAGCCTGGGATCGAGCGCCACCGAGGAGATCCTGCGCGTGGAGCACCTCACCAAGGTCTTCGAGGTGCGCGGCGCCAAGGGCAAGGACAAGACCCTCACCGCCGTCGACGACGTCAGCTTCGGTATCCGCAAGGGCACGACGACGGCGCTCGTGGGCGAGTCCGGCTCGGGCAAGTCCACGGTCGCCAACATCATCCTGAACCTCATCGACCCCACCTCCGGCAAGGTGTTCCACGACGGGGTGGACCTGTCCACCCTGGGGCCCAAGGAGCTCTTCGCCCTGCGGCGCATCATGCAGCCGGTCTTCCAGAACCCCTACGGCTCCCTGGACCCGATGTACTCGATCTTCCGCGTCGTCGAGGAGCCGCTGCGGGTCCACGGGATCGGCACCGCCAAGGAGCGCGAGGCGCGCGTCGCCGAGCTGCTCGACATGGTCTCCCTGCCGCGCTCGGTCATGCGCCGCTACCCCCACGAGCTCTCCGGCGGTCAGCGCCAGCGCGTCGCCATCGCCCGCGCCCTGGCCCTCAAGCCGCAGATCGTCGTCCTCGACGAGGCGGTCTCCGCCCTGGACGTGCTGGTCCAGGCCCAGATCCTGCGCCTGCTGTCCGACCTGCAGTCCGAGCTGGAGCTGACCTACCTGTTCATCACCCACGACCTGGCCGTCGTGCGCCAGATCGCCGACGACGTCGTCGTCATGGAGCACGGGCGCATCGTGGAGTCCGGGGCGGCCGACGAGCTCTTCGCCAACCCGCGCCAGGACTACACCCGCGAGCTCATCCGGGCCGTCCCCGGAGCCGGCATCGACCTCTACGGCGATGAGGCTCCCTCGAGGTCCGAGAGCTGAGGATGGACGTCTGACGACGCGGCGGTGGACGTCAATCCGCCGCCGCGTTTCCTTTCCCCTCCGATATCGACCAGGCGGGCATTTCCTGAATGCTGGAAATGTATCCATTGAGTTTCACTCAACAGGTATTGTGACCCCGTTCATTTGTTCGTACACGGTGTCACCTTCACGGCTGTCAGGTGCTCGTGCCACGGGCCGGTGTTCCACGTACCGGTGGGTTGTCCGAAGGAGGAGAACGCATGCTCCCGTACCTGGCGCGCCGGATCGCGAACTACGCGGTCCTGCTGTTCATCGCCACATCGTTGGCCTATCTACTGGCCTCGGCCTCCCTGGATCCCTCGGCCCTGTGGAACCGTCAGGATCCCTCCCTCAACTGGGACGCCATTCACGCCAACCTCGTGAAGTACAACATCAGTCACGACCTGCCCGTGTGGGACCGCTACGTCACCTGGCTGCGCAACGTGCTCTTCCACTGGGACTGGGGGCGCACCCCCAAGGGTGAGCTCATCAACACCCTCATCGGCACCAAGATCTTCGTCTCGGTGCGGCTGGTCTTCCTGGGTGCCGCCATCGGCATGGTCGGGGGAGTGGCCCTGGGGGCCTGGACCGCCACGCGCCAGTACCGCTTCTCCGACCGCGCGATCTCCCTGATCTCCATGATCATCATCTCCACCCCCGCCATGGTCATCGCGATCCTCCTGCAGGTCCTGGCCGTCCAGATCAACCGCAGCTCCGGCTTCCAGATCTTCGAGTTCACCGGTGAGGGGGAGGGCGCCCTCGGTCGCCTCCAGCACCTGCTGCTTCCCACCCTGTCGATGTCGCTGGGCGGTATCGCCTCCTACTCCCGCTTCCAGCGCAACCTCATGCTCGACACCCTGGGCGCCGACTACGTGCGCACCGCCCGCGCCAAGGGCCTCATCAAGCGCAAGGCACTGACCCGCCACGCGCTGCGCACCGCGCTCATCCCCATGGCCACCTACTTCGCCTTCGCCCTGGCCACCCTGTTCACCGGTGCCGCCATCACCGAGCGGGTCTACGGCTGGCACGGCATGGGCGAGTACTCCATCAGCGCGATCTCCGGCATGGACATCAACGGAGTGACGGCCGTCGTCGCCTTCTCCGGGCTGTGCACCCTCACCGGCGCGCTCCTGTCCGATGTCTTCGTGGCGATCGTCGACCCGAGAGTGAGGGTGAGCTGACCCATGGCGCGCAATGCTGAACCCAACGGGATGGCCTCCATCGGCAAGCAGATGACGGTGGGCGGCTACGCCGCCGTCGAGCAGGGCGGGGAGGCCCCGCTGAGCCCCGAGGACCTGGGCGACATCACCAAGGAGACTCCCAGGGACTCCCGGCGTCTGACCCGCAGGCAGATCATCACCCGGCGCTTCTGGCGCAACAAGGGGGCCGTCGTCGGCGCGATCGGCTTCCTGCTCATGGTGCTCTTCGCGCTCCTCGGTGACGCCGCGACCCACTGGACCTTCACCGACGTCGACTCCTCCGCCTTCCTGCAGGCCCCCAGTGCCGATCACTGGTTCGGCACCACCCAGGGTGGCCGCGACGTCTACGCGATGGTCGTGGAGGGCACCCGCAAGTCCATGATGATCGGCGTCTTCGTCGCCCTGCTCCAGACGGGCATCGCCGCCGTCATCGGGTCCTCGGCCGCCTACTTCGGCGGCTGGTGGGAGAAGATCGCCCTGTGGGCCACTGACCTGCTCCTGGTGGTGCCCTCCTTCCTCATCATCGCGATCCTCTCCCAGCGGGCCGGAGCCGCCAAGGGCTCCATCGCGCTGTTCATCATCCTGCTGGCCGGCTTCGGGTGGATGCTCACGGCCCGCGTGGTGCGCTCCCTGACCCTGAGCGTGAAGAACCTGGAGTACGTCAATGCCGCCCGCTTCATGAACGTGCCCAGTCCCGTCATCATCGCCCGGCACATCCTGCCCAATATCGCCTCCCTGCTCATCGTGGACGCCACCATCAACGTGGCCTACGCCGTCATCAGCGAGACGACGCTGTCCTACTTCGGTTTCGGGGTCCAGTCGCCCAACACCTCCCTGGGCACCCTCATCGCCGAGGGGCAGCGCTCCGCGACCACCTACCCCTGGATCTTCCTGGCCCCGGCCGCCGTGCTCGTCCTCATGCTCCTGTGCGTCAACGTCATGGGTGACGGTCTGCGCGATGCCATCGATCCCTCGTCCAAGTCAGGAGGCAAGGCATGAGCCCCACGAGCAGCACCCGCACGTCCGCCGAGGCCACGAAGAGTGCCGCGGCCGTGCCCGCCGTCGATGCCCGCAGAGGCGACGACGCGCTGCCGGACCCCACCAGCACCGCCCCGCTGCTGGAGGTCTCCGACCTGAAGGTCTCCTTCCCCTCCGAGGACGGGCGCGTCAACGCCGTGCGCGGAGTCAACCTGTCCGTCGCCCGCGGTGAGGTGCTGGCCCTGGTCGGTGAGTCCGGCTCGGGCAAGTCCGTCACCTCGACGGCGGTCATGGGACTGCTCGACGAGTCCGCCGAGGTCACCGGCTCGGTGCGCCTCCACGGCACCGAGCTGCTGGGGCGGCCCGACGGCTACATGTCCCGCATCCGCGGCTCCCAGGTCGCCATGGTCTTCCAGGACCCGCTCAGCGCCCTGACCCCCGTGTACACGGTGGGCGCCCAGATCGTCGAGGCCCTGCGGATCCACCAGCCCGGCATGAGCGAGGCGGACGCCCACAAGCGCGCCGTCGAGCTGCTCGACCTGGTGGGCATCCCCAACCCGCAGGTGCGTGCCAAGGCCTACCCCCACGAGTTCTCCGGCGGCATGCGCCAGCGGGCCGTCATCGCCATCGCGATCGCCAACGACCCCGATCTCATCATCGCCGACGAGCCCACCACGGCCCTCGACGTCACCATCCAGGCCCAGATCCTTGACGTGCTGCGTACCGCCCAGAAGGAGACCGGTGCCGGCGTCATCATGATTACCCACGACCTGGGGGTCGTGGCCGGCATGGCGGACCGGGTGGCCGTCATGTACGCCGGGCGCATCGTGGAGACCGGCGACGTCGATGACATCTTCTACCGCTCGCGCATGCCCTACACGATCGGCCTGCTCGGCTCCCTGCCCCGTCTGGATGCGCGCAAGGACTCGGCCCTGGCCACCCTGGAGGGCAACCCGCCCTCCCTGCTCGAGCTGCCCCGAGGGTGCCCCTTCATCCCCCGCTGCCCCATGGCCCAGGCCGAGTGCGCCCAGGGGGAGCCGGAGCTCGCCCTCGTGGAGCGCGAGGGGACCGACGGCCAGGAGGCCGGCTCCGGCGCCCAGTACTCGGCCTGCCACCGCCGCGACGAGATCGAGCGGGACCAGCTCGACTACTCCCACATCTACCCCGTGCCGGCGCTCAAGACTCCCGAGACCATGAGCCTGCCGCACGCCGAGCGCCCCGAGGTCCTGCGCGTCACCGACCTCGTCAAGGAGTTCCCCCTCATGAAGGGCGCCGTCTTCAAAAGACGCGTGGGCACCGTCCACGCCGTCGACGGCGTCTCCTTCGACGTCCGCCGGGGCGAGACCCTGGCCCTGGTCGGCGAGTCCGGATGCGGCAAGACCACCACCCTCATGGAGGTCCTCTCCCTCCAGGCGCCCCAGGAGGGCACGATCGTGGTCCTGGGCAAGGACACGGCCGACCTGGGGCGGGCCCAGCGCCGCCAGGTGCGCCGCGACCTGCAGATCGTCTTCCAGGACCCCATGGCCTCCCTGGACCCACGCCTGCCGATCTTCGATATCATCGCCGAGCCGCTGCGGGCCAACGGTTGGAAGAAGACGGACATCGGGCCGCGCATCGAGGAGCTCATGGAGCTCGTCGGGCTCGAGCCCAGCCACGCCAACCGCTACCCGCGCAACTTCTCCGGCGGGCAGCGTCAGCGCATCGGCATCGCCCGCGCCCTGGCCCTCGAACCCAGCCTCCTGGTCCTCGATGAGCCGGTCTCCGCCCTGGACGTGTCCATCCAGGCCGGCGTCATCAACCTGCTCGACGAGCTGCGCGCCACCATGGGGCTCAGCTACCTCTTCGTGGCCCACGACCTGTCAGTGGTGCGCCACATCGCCGACCGCGTCGCCGTCATGTACCTGGGGCGGATCGTGGAGATCGGCGACGTCGACACCATCTTCGAGGCTCCGGCCCACCCCTACACCCAGGCCCTGCTCTCGGCGATCCCCATCCCGGACCCGGCCAAGGAGCGCGGTCGCAGCCGCATCGTCCTGGAGGGCGACATGCCCAGCCCCGCCAACCCGCCCTCGGGTTGCCGCTTCCGCACCCGCTGCCCGAAGTTCGCCTCAGGACTCACCGACGACGAGCGCTCGGCCTGCCTGGGAGCCATGCCGGAGTTCCGCTCCCAGGGTGAGGACCACGACGTCGCCTGCTACTACCCCGAGCGCACCGCGGTCTTCTGACGTCCCTCGCCCCCGAGTCCACCCATCGCACTGTCCACCGATCCAGTCCACCGATCCTGCCCACCACCGCGCGCCGACGACGGCGCCCTTAGTGAACGGAGATTCCCATGAAGCTCAACCGTCGCATGTTCCTCGCCACGACGGCCTCCGCGGCCGTCCTGACCGCCCTGGCGGCCTGCGCCAAGAACGGCTCCGGCTCCTCGGGCTCCACCGCCGGCGTGCCCACCGCCGCCCCCGACGAGCTCCAGGACGGGGGCACGTTGCGCTTCGGCATCGGCTCGGCGCCGACGAACTGGAACGCCGCGACCGTGGACGGCAACGTCGTCGACATGTGGCTGGTCATGAAGTTCGTCTCCCCCTTCGTCGTCGACTGGGCCGCGGACGGCAAGGCGACGCCGAACCCCGACTTCCTCACCAAGCTCGAGGCCGCGGAGGTCGACGGTAAGACTGTGGTCACCGTGGTCATCAACGAGAAGGCCACCTGGGGCAACGGGCGCAAGTGGGACTCCGAGGACATCAAGGTGTTCTTCGACCACGTCAAGGACCCCAGCTACTCCTGGGCCTCCGTCGAGGGGCTCGACAAGGTCGAGAAGGTCGAGATCGTGGACAAGCAGACCGCCAAGGTCACCTTCAACTCGATCTACCCCGACTGGTCCTACCCTCTGGCCGGCATCAGCCCCAGGGAGCTCATGGCCGACGCCAAGACCTTCAAAGAGTCGATGGCCGGCGCCACCAAGTTCAACAACGACTACTTCGCCGGCCCCTTCAAGATCAAGAGCTACGACGAGTCCAAGCAGGTCATCACCCTGGAGCGCAACGACAAGTGGTGGGGCGCCACGCCCAAGCTCGAGACCGTCACCCTGCACGTCCTGGATGACTCGGCCTTGGGACAGGCCTTCGCCAACAAGGAGATCGACGTCCTGGACTACATCTTCTCCGCCGACGTCTACCAGCAGGCCAGTGGCCGCGACGACGCCGAGGTCCGCCAGAACACCGGCCTGCAGTGGCGTCACATCATGTTCAACGCCTCCTCCGGCCCCCTGACGGACAAGGCCGTACGCCAGGCCATCACCCGGGCCTGCAACCGTGAGGCCATCGCGGCCTCCGACCTGGCGGGTCTGCCCGTGGATGCCAAGAAGGTTCTCCTGGGCAACCGCTTCTTCCTGCCCGTCCAGGAGGGCTACCAGGACAACTCCACCAGCTGGGGCCACGACGTCGAGGCCGCCAAGAAGCTGCTCGACGGCGCCGGCTGGGTGGCCGGATCCGACGGCGTGCGTGCCAAGGACGGCACGAAGCTCGAGCTGGTGATGACCATCCCCTCCAACGCCCCGGTGGCCACCAACGAGGCCAACCTCCTTCAGAAGCAGCTGGGCGAGGTCGGCATCAAGCTCAGTGTCTCCACCGTCGAGATCGACAAGTACTTCCCGGAGTACATCAACAAGAAGAACTACGCGCTGACGGTCTTCACCAGCGAGAAGACCCAGTACCCCCTGGCCAACGTGGGCCAGTACTACGCCTCGACCAGCCAATCGAACTACACCGGACTGTCCGTCCCCGAGGTCGACGAGTACGTCGCCAAGATCGGCTCGACCCCCGATGGCGCCGAGCGCAACAAGCTCGCCAACGAGCTCGACAAGATCCTGTGGGAGAACGTCTTCAACATCCCGATCTACCAGCGCATGCAGCTGACCGCCGTGCCCAAGACGCTGCGCAACTTCGGCGCCCAGGGGCTGGCCTCCTTCCGGCCCGAGAGCATCGGCTACGTCAAGAGCTGAGCCGGTGCCCTCAACCGGAGCGGATGACGACGGACGAGAGCCGGTGCGGCATGATGCGCCCGTGCAAGAAGACGTGCCCACCACCGTGTCCACCACTGTGCCCCCTGTCATGCCGACCGTCGTCATCCGCTCCCTGCCGGCCCGCCTGGGCACCGTCCTCATCGGCCTGGCCGCAGTGGGGATGTCCCTGACGATCGGCCTGGCCGACGGCGCCGCCCACGGGCTGCGCACCCTGGCCTGGGCGGGGCTGCTCACCTTCCTCACCTGGCTGCTGTGGTGGGCCCCGCAGATCACCCTGGCCCCGCGGGCCCTCACCATCCGCAACGCCTGGCGCACTCACGTGCTGGGCTGGGACGAGGTCGAGATGTGCCGCACCCGTTGGGGGCTGTCGGTCGTCACCCGTGACGACGTCGAGGTGCGGGCCTCGGCCGCTCCCCGCCGCGGCGGCATGGCCGAGTCCTTCCGGCGCCGCCAGGAGCTGCGAGAGCAGCAGGAGCGGCGCGACGGCCTGCGGGACACCGAGCCGGCCCCGGCGGTGCGCCCGGACTACCTGGTGGGGGAGGGGACTCACCGCACCAACCTCGACACCGGTGATGCCGGGGCGCTCATTGAGGCCTACGCCGAGCAGGTGCGCAGCCTTCTTGCTCGGGCCGCAGGCGATACGGTGCCCGGTGAGGCCGCCGGCGTGACCAGTAGCCTCAACCGCCCGGTCGTCGCCGCCGCCGGACTGCTCGCCGTCGCGCTCGCGGCCGTGACCGTGCTGCTGTGAGGTGACCTACCACTGCTCTGATGGACGGCGGGACGGACGGACACGCACGGGGATTACAGCGGGAGGGGTAGTCGAATGAAACTGATGGCGGAGGACTACGTCGTTGAGTTTCTTGTGTCGCGAGGTCTGTATGTTCTGGCGAACTCGGCAGTTCCAGTGCTGCTGGCGATAGCTGTCGCATCGGAGGGTTACAGCGCCTCCGGTGTCGGGCTGGTTCTCGGCGTGGGGGCGCTGCCGGGCATCCTGGGTGCGTTGCTGGCTCCGCAGATGCTGGTCCACGTCAGCCCCAAGACCATGTTCGGCGGTGCGGCAGCTGCATGGATCGTCATCTGTAGTGGGATCGCGATGCTCAGTCATACCGGCTCGGTTGGCCTCGGCGTGTACGTCACTGTGTCGTTCACCTTGGAGTTTGTCGCATCGATCATGTATCCAACGATGGGGTCCTATGTCGCAGACCTGGTGCGGTCGGATCTGCTGGATCGGATGAATTCTGCCAGGGCTGTCGTCGCTGGCCTGTGCGCGGTCGCCGGCCCTGGAGTTATTGCGCTGGTGCAGTCATGGCGAGGTGTTTCAGATGCTTGGTGGCTGGTATCCCTGCTGATGCTCGTGTGCCTGCTGTCGCAGAGCCGCCTGCCGAAGGGGCGCAGAACAGGAGGTGCGGATCGCGTGACCGCGCTGAAGCGGGGACTGCAGGCCGCTGCACGTTCCCGAGGTGTTCTCGTTGTACTGGTCGCCTCCGGGGTGTGGCACTTTACTGTGTGGGGAAGTTACATGACGCTATTCCCCGTCGTGCTGCGCGATGAGTATCAGGCGTTATGGTTCATCGGTGTCAGCGAGTCCTTGTTTGCGGTCGGTGGAATCGTGGGGTCCTTGGTTCGTCTGCCATCCCGCTTGTCGCGCCCAGTGCTGTGCCTGGTTGCGCTTCTCAGCTTCGTTCCGGTTCCGGTCAGTGTGGTGCTCGGTGCGCCTCTTTGGCTGGTCGCGGTGTCCCTCTTTGCATCAAGTGTCGTGATTGCGTCGACGAGTGTGGCTTGGGAGACGTTTCTTCAGTCTCGAGTCGAGCGTGACGCACTGCCTTCTGTGTTCGCCTTGGACTACCTCGCCGGGGATGGCGTCGCGCCGCTTGGCTATGTGGCTGTTCCTGCCCTTGCGGTGTGGCTGGGGCAGGATGCGGGTGTACTGATGACCGCTGGGGTATGCGTCGTGGTGCTGCTCGGGTGCCTGTGGGCGTATGCCGTTTCTACGGAGGTGGAGGACGTCGAATCGGCTGCGGAGTGATCGGCAGCAGGTGGCTCGCAGTTCCGCAAGGCGGTTGATGCTGCCGGTGCCTGAATGGTCGAGGTGAGGGGCGGCACATGCCGGGTGTTGGCCCGGCCATGGCAGGTCGCGACCGGCGTCCTCTAGTCTTTCTCTGTTTCGTGCCCTGTGGTCGGTGCCTGAGCGGTGCCTGGCCCGCGGCGTCCTCCCACCGGAAGAAGTGCCCCCTATGAGCGTGCGCCAGGATCTGCGCAACGTCGCCATTGTCGCCCACGTCGACCACGGCAAGACCACTCTTGTCGACGCCATGCTCTGGGAGGCGGGGGCCTTCGGGGCCCGGGCCACCGAGGAGACCACCGGCGAGCGCGTCATGGACTCCGGCGAGCTGG
>ERZ773213.1120-NODE-1120-length-14681-cov-8.527964_pt1 | contig 14681 bp, 7 predicted proteins | sample MGYA00580996_ERZ773213 | MGnify/ENA primary metagenome ERZ773213 (study PRJEB29015, sample SAMEA2738152) | human oral metagenome | biome: human oral; feature: human-associated habitat; material: saliva | place: China | collected 2197 ...
CAGTGATATTATCTTTGACCCCCATAGCGTTAATGTATCCATGCTCAGGAACTTTAAAATTGAGTTCACGTAGAAGCCTCGTACCGCAATCCTCAATATCCTCTGCCCCAGCACAGTCTACTTCAGCGATATACCACCCCTGCTCCTGTAAACGAGGCTTCATGACTTTCTCCCAGTACCCGCTCTCCTGGGTGAACACCGGAACAATAAACTCATCCTTATATTTTTTTTCGTAAGTCATCATGATCTCCTTTAGAAAATTCGTACAAAGGTCTTATAGTGATCAGGAGTGTAATACATACTCCCATCAGAACCGACAATCAAACGTTCTGCGCCTGGGTCATTTACTTGGTTTGCAGTACGTGCTAGCCGCCTAACCCTGTATTTTGTATAATCTATCTCATTCCCAGCGTAATCATGCGTGGGAAGGATACGAGCTTCCTTATTATCAAAAGGCAGAGGATCCGGGACATTCCCAAAACCCTCAGGTTTATAATCTCGACCAGTCCAATGCACCTCTCCCGTCTCGTAAAGTGACTTAGCCGTAGGAACTACATCATCAGGAATTGTTCCGGTGTACTCATCCAGATTAGTCACTATAAATTTATGAGAACCAACCTGAGCCTCAACCGTATTACCATGTCGGGTAACATCCCTAAAACTAGTCATCGCCGTATCTAGATTAGGCTCACCAACTTCAGGACGCCACAAGGCAAACTCTGGTTTTCCTTTAGAGAGGTCAGCAGGAGAGTTTCCACCATTTAATTTAATGTAATACTCTCGCTCCAACTTTTTAGCTTCGTCAAACCCGTACACGCTGTACGTTCCAGGCTCTTCAGCAGGTACATACCGAGAGCTGTCCTTAGTATTCTTCACAAGAGTCTTTTTGAAGTCATCACCAGCGAGATATGTGGCCGTCTGATCACCATTTTGCAGCTTAGAACCCGGAGGATGCTCCACCCAAGATGCATGTTTACCATCTGTAGCAGGTTTCTCTAATGATGGAGAATCACCCGCCACACCTTTCGCCGGAGGCAGGTTCTCAACCTTCGGTTCCTCCACAGGTTTCAGCTGCACATTAGGTTCGTGTACTGTTCCTGATGTCCTGTGATCGAGAGATCCGGTATGGGTAGGTTTGGGTCCGTTAGGTATGTCTATCTGATGTGGGCTATTGTGCGGCGTGGGGTGCACTTTGGGCACTACATGCTCGATGCCCAGCAGGCTGGTGCGCGTCCATGTGGCAATGCGGTCTTGGATTCCGTTGATGCGGGTTTTGACGGCATTAACGGTGTTTTGGGTTTTAATGACAACAGGGGACGTCTTAACCCGATTAACCGTTCTGGAGATAACGGGGACTTTCATCGCCTGGTTGCCGGTGGCGCGTGCTACGGGCGGCCCGGCTTTGAAGAGCATCCCTATGAGTGCGGCTGTGAGTGCTTCTTTCCCGCCTTCCTGAAGGGCGTAAGCCTGCACTTTATCCCAGTCGATATTGCCGTCGGGGGTGTGGAAATCCATGCCATCAGCGGCACCGTTGGCGGCACCAGAAATAAAACCAACACCGCCAGCCAAAAGGATACTTGTCGGTGCTATGAACACCGAACCAATAACACCTACAAGAGCCAGAAAGCGCAGACTCTGCTGCATGAAACGTTCGCCTTCTTGGCTCTGATACTTACGGTAATCTGCAACCGTCATGGGGCGCTCACCCCGAGGGTCCACATACTCCAGCGGATTATTGCCTGCATATGCGTAAACGTCAGCAAACCAGGATGAACCAGCTATTGCGGCCTTCGAGTCTGTTGAGAGAAAACGACGTGAAAGGCTGTCATAGACGCGAGCGCCTAGCATATCTAGACCGGCTACGCGTAGCGACCCTGCACCCGTGAACTCGAAACCGGTGGGCATCCCGGGCACCGGGGTAGCGCTTGCAGAGGGCACGCCCCAGTCTGTCGGCAGTCCGGGTGTGTTACCTAATGCCGAATCGAGGGCGTTGCCGGTCAATCCGGGGACGTTGAGGGTATGCCAAGGCATCATTCCGCCGGGTATGCCCGCCTGCAAAAAGCCGCCGTCAGAGCTGGGCGCGCTCGTTGCCCCAGCACCCAGAAGATGCGGAATATCCGACCTGGCATCCCACATGAGAGGCACTGTAATGCCCTCACCATCAGACACAGCGGATACCTCACCCACCGCATCAGAAATCAGTGAAGTGCGTGAAATACCTACACGTGAGGAAACAGAGTCTGTTACCGATGTCAGACCGCCGTAGGCACCCCAGCTATATTTGCGAGAGTATGAGGTGCCGGTGAGCTTATCGGTCGTGACTTCACCACTACGTTCGCCTGCCAGGTTGTAGGAGTAATCCGTGATGGTATGAGCGGCAAGCTCCCCAGCGTCGCCCCGTGCACCTGCGTATGCGCGAGCCTCAACGGCGACTAATTGGTTCGCTTCGTTGTGGGTGAAGATACGCTCACCCTCCAGAACACGAGAACCTGCAGCCGTGCGTTCAGACCCGTTAGAACTATCGAGAGTAAAGACGCGCTCGCGCATCATGACTCCGGCTGTGTACTCCCACTCCCACACGTGGGATGCTGCACGGGCGCCCACAAGCTGCCCGGCATCGTCATAGGAGTACAGAACAAGACCATCCGGTGAAGTATCAGATCCCGTTGAGTCCAGCCCAATCACGCGGCCGTTATGGTCACGGATCACTTGCGTGCGTTCAAGAACCTTTGAATCTTCAAACCCTCGGACGTCGGTGAGTGCCTGTTCACGCACATAGTCTGAGATTAGCCCGGTAGTGCGCTCGTGCGTCCAGGAAGACACCATATCTCCCACCCTAATCCGCGTGAGACGTCCCAGAGGATCGTAGGAGAATTCTGAAGAGATAACGTCGTGAGCGGGCTGTCCCGTGGCGTGTGTTGTTACAGCTACCGTTCGACCGGCACCATCTACGGTGCGTGTAGATTTTGCGTAAGGGGTTACTGACGTGATCAGATAACCATCGGCATCATACGAGTACGTCAGCGTATATGCGCCGGTTTTGATAAAGGTATTCAAAGCGTGAAGACGCTCGTGTATATCATCGTCTGCATGAGCGTTGCTTTGCTCGTCCGATCTTAGGAATCCTGAACGGCTGCGAGAGATCAGACGGTCGGAGGAATCATAGACAAAACGATGCTCAAGGTACGGTTTTTCGATGCCAGCAAAGGCGGAAGAATCGCGGTCCCTGAGTGCAGAAGCAGAGGCATAGTCACGCACCGTCACGGTCCGATGACCAATAGATGATGCTCCGGGGGAGTACGAATACTCCGCCGCGCACACACCATTGACACTCAAAGACGCGAGCAGACCGCCACCCTGATAGTCGTAGGAGTATGCACGGGTTCGCTCACCATTATTTTCAGACAGCAGACGACCTGCAGCATCGTAGGTGTACGTAGATGTTATCTCTGCCGTAGAACCCGCGCCCTTAACAGTGCGGATAAGCTGACCTGCGGCATCATAAATATACGTGGTGACCTGGCCGGTCGCATCCAGGGTGCGCACCATCTGCCCAGCAGCGTCATACTCGAAATGGGTGCGATACCCTAAGGCATCTACAGCAGTCACTAGCTGACCGGCTGCATCATAGATGAATCTGCGGTTACCAGCGCTGTTATCACTCATGCGGATCAGGCGTGAGCACCGGTCGTATGCATACGTTGCCGTGCGAGCCCCATGCTGCACCCGTACAATCCGGCCAAGGGCATCGTACGTCGTATGCTCAGTCGTACCGTCAGGATAGGTTCGGGCAATAATTCGAGATGCGGCGTCGTAGGTTAGCGTTGTGTACGCCCAAGCGGTAGGTTCTTCCCACTCCACGTTCTCGCCCACCGTCGGCTTCTGTTCGGGCACGCTTAGCCCCACGCCCATACGCCGCAGACGCCCGGCTTGATCATAGTCGAATGTTTGGGTACGTCCCGCCGCAGATACCTCGCGTATCAGCCGGTTTGCCGCATCGTAGGTGCGGCGGGTGAGCCCGCCATGAGCATCAAGAGTTTCAACAGGATTGCCTGCGGCGTCATAGGTTGTAAACTCGGTAACAGTTTCGCTGTTTCTTGGGGATGCACTCGATGACTTTGAGTTTTGAGATGCACGTCTAACCGGCTGCGAAGAGTGGGTGTTGTTCTCGCCCTCAATAATCACCCGTCCCAGATAATCGACGTGACGGAATGAAGATCCGAGTATTCCGCCGGAGGACGTAGTTTCTTTGCCCGTTCTACGATTTACAGTGCGGTGCGTAACAACACCGGTAGCATCCGTAATCTGGCTAATTTCGCCAGCCAAGTCGTAGTCAAACTCACTCCGGGCACCCAGAGGATCTGTTACCGCAATAAGTTGTGACAAGCCATCGTATTCATAGTTGGTTACGGCACCGAGGGCATTAATAGTCTTGACCATGTTGCCCCAGGCATCAAATACTGCACGGTTGGTACGACCCAGTGGATCCGTGACAGCGGTGAGCTGGTTGCCGTTATTGTACTCAAAGTGCGTGACATGACCGTAAGGATCTGTCAAAGAAACGGGCAGCTGACCCATAGGGCGCGATGTATTGTGTGCACGGTGAGTGTCGCTTGACGTAAGGTTTTGGCGAACAAAAGCAGGAACATCCAGCTCTTCGGGAGCAAGCTCAGGGTACGTGAGAGACCAGCGTGAACCGGCAGCATCCGTAACCGAGGCGATTTGCCCGGCGGAGTTCCAATGGGTAGAGGTTACGTGACCTAGAGCATCCCTAACCTGCACTATTCGACCGTGTTTGTCGTACTCTAGATGGACTGTATCGCCAACGCCGTTTGTTATGCTGATCAGTTCTTGACGTGCGTTATAGGTGTATGTGGTACGTACCCCGGTGGGGTCAGTAACACTCAGAAGGTTGCCGTACTCATCCCAGCTATATTCTGTAGTATGCCCATTCCCATCAGTCATAGTGATGGGGTTTGGGTTTGCACCTGTTGGTTCGTAGGTATATGACACTACCACGGGATCACCGGGGTTGAGCCGATCACGGAAATCACATACAGAGGTCGTGAGCAGGCGGTTATGTTCGTCCCAGGTGTACTTAGACAGTGCACCCTCGGGGGTAAGCTGTTTCGCTAAACGGCTGTGAGAGTCGTAGGAACGGCTTATCGTAGAACCATCGCGTTCAGTAACGCTGATGCGGTTGCCGAACTTATCGTAGCGCATGACTTGGCGGCTGCCATCAGCAGCCGTCATGGAACTGAGACGTCCGCGTTCATCCGAGCGCCAAATATTAGAGCTGTCGCCGGTTATCGCGTCAGCAACAATCGTCATAATGCCTGGAGCATACACGAAAGATACTTCACGGGAATGTTCTGTCAGCTGGTGGACCACACGTCCTTGGCCGTCATAGGTATTAGTGACTTCACGGTGGCCGTTCACATCCCAGACTTCTTCAATCAGGCGCTTAGCGTTATGGGTGTAACGACGAATACCGTCAGGACGGTTAACCGCTGCTAGCAGATCATCATCGTCGTAAATGTAGGTGACGGTATCAAGTATCTGCACATCATGATCTATAAGGTAAGTGCTGGCAGATTCAGGGCGAATACGGTTATCACGGGGTGAGTTGCCGTAGCGTATCTGAAGACCTCGACCTGAGGCCGGGTGAACAATGTCAGTCAGCTCTAACGCACCCGTTGCGGAATCCGATGAGTAAAGAGGCAGTGTTAAGGTTGCATAATGCCCCTCCATCACGCCTGTCCAGGCACCAGAAGGATCGTAGAAGTATCGAACGTGCTTGGAATTGTAAACAACCCAATAATATACGGGCGCGGTGGGTGCGCTGACCTTGCGCCCAGCATTCTCTGCCGTCTTGATTGCTTTTGTCGTCGCTGTGGAAACATAGCTGTAAAGCTCGTCGCCGGGAACAGTTTTGCTAAGCCAATACGATTCGGAAGGAACACGACCAAAACCGTCACCCATACGAGGGAACGCTAGAGCTCGACCATCAGGCGTGTGCCATACAGCGCCCGTGTTACTCAACGTAAGCTGAGTATCAAGCGTAGAAGACCAACCGAGACCAAAGATGCCCGAAGGAGCTTCTTCGGGATAGGTAACGGCAACGCTGTTGTACATACGTTCAAGCTTGATGAGCGATGCCGCAGGAGCATGCTCGAAGGAGAGATCACACTCATGCTCAATGAAATTCCCTGTGGCAACATTCACAGGATCAAGCGCATATCCTGCTGAGTATACCGCGCCGGTTATTGTCGCACGAGAAACGTCAATACTCGGACGATCCGTAGAAATTTTCTGTTCCTTCAGATAATTCCGGATATACCCCGTATTAAGGTACTGCGGATAATCCAAAAAATCTGCTTCAGAATAAATAGGGCCTAACATTCCTTGAGAACCAGCCGTCGCGAAAGCTTCCGCAACAGTGAGAATCCAACGAACATCAGATTGGTTGGCATCAACCCATTTTGCGATCGAGTTAAAAAGGCTTACGGCATCAAAAACACCCCATGATGTATGCTCAGCGAAAGAGCTGTAGCTTTTCGTGATATTGGAGTAAAGCTCAGCAATTCTTTGATCTGACTTAGAGTTCTTTTGCGCAAATGTCACGAGGTTGCCGGGAATAGCCGAGGTAGTCTCGGTAGCATCCTGGGCGGCGTCCCGAGCTCTCTTTTCGGCGCGATGCGTACGGTTGCGCCCGATAACCTCTGCATTTCTGCCCGTATTACGGGATTTGATAATCGGGGCATGTTCGTCGAACTTGGGACCTTCGCTATCTAGATTAGGCTGTGGTCGGGGAGGGTAATGAGCAGCGGGATCTTTCTGAAAACTTATAAATGTATTGCGATTATCATTTTCAATGTTATCTCTGATCTTCCGTTTTTCTTCCTCCCAGTTTGCCATAGCCTCACGGAATTTTTTACGATTCTCATTTTCTTGGTGTGCGGCATCAATATATTTCTGCAGGTCGGCGGCGGCATCACCCAGAGCTGTAATCAGATTTTTACATTCAGAGATGGAATACTTGCAGTTCTGATCAAAAACTCGTGCGAAATGTCCTTTAAACTCACGTTGGGCTATGCCAATATACCGCTGCCGTTCCGGAAGCTGTATTTCTAACTTTCTTTTTAAATACCTGAATATACTGAGCAGAATATCGGCATGATTAAAATCGAACTCAACATCACGCTCTAGAACGTGCATGTTGTCGTATTCGCCCATAGTTTATGTATCTTCCGTGATGCGTGGCTGGAAACTATGCTGAACCTAAGTGAAAGGTTGAAGCTCAACTTATGTTACCAGATGTGACCCCCCAATATGAGCACAGCCTGTAGGGGCCTGAGGCGTTGCATGAGCCTGTCTAGTCATCTGGAATACTTGAGCCCCTCGAAAGTTTTCGAGGGGCTCAGAACTCTCGCACTTCCATGCGCATGGACCGCGAAAGTTCTGGTACTAATCAATAACCGGGCGGATGGTCTCAACCGAGACGATACCACCGTGCTCGGCGGTTGAGACCTGCAGGATTACCGCATCCCCTGGCTCCATATAGGGGTCTTCGGTGGGAAGAATTTTCGCCGAACCCTTCATGAGGTGGCCTTTAAGAGCCTTGAAAACCAACGGGAGTACGGGGCGATGCGTGCATAGCAGCGAAGGAACTTCCTTCACGAACAGCGATTCGGTCACTTTTGCCGTGCGTTTAGGATGCCCTGCCGCGCCGCTCTCTGAGAGGGACTTCTTCTCTTTGATCGCGATCGCATGGTCGTTCGCGTAGGGCGCCACGGTTTGCATGCACCGCAGCCACGGAGATGAAAGCAAACGGGTGGGGGAGTATGCCTCCAGAAGGCGGCTATGCGCAAGCGCCTGGCGTTTACCGGTTCCCGCGAGCGGGCGTTCGTCGTCGGCGGCAGTCCAGTTAGACCGCGGTTTTGCCTTGGCATGCCGCATAATGACGACCGGGCGAGTGTGCAGAGTACCGGCTTTATGGTGAGCAACGAGCGCATCCAAAGGCTCGTGGTCGGTGCTGTTGCTCAAGAGCTTGCGTGCCTCTTTGGGGGTTACCCAGCGGATTTCATCAACTTCGCCTTCGTCAGCGCGGGGATGCTCACCCACGGGCAACTGTGCGGCCCAGTAGAACACATCCTTGGGGCGCCCCGAGACCATATAGTTGGTGACCGCCAGCGGCACGCCGAGGGTTATTCTGAGGGTGACTTCTTCGCCTACCTCACGAACGGCGGTTTCAACGAGCGATTCGCCCGCATCCTGTTTGCCTTTAGGCCAGGACCAATCGTTATAGCGGGGTCGGTGAATCATGAGTACTTCAAGTTTTTCGCCGTGCAAGCGCCAGACGAGGGCACCTGCGGCAACGACCGGAGCTGTGTTTTCGCGGGTGCGGGTGATGGCGAGTGAATTATCGTATACGTGGGCGGAATAGTACGTTGATTCGGTGGTCACGGGATCCTCTACGAGCTGGTAGTGATGATGCGGTGTACTCCCATTCTAGGGGAAAAATCTTCAAAGCCGTCACCGTCCCGTAACCTTGTGTTCACCTTCGTAGTAAAAATCCGAATGTTACGTGGCTTGGCGCCCTGCGGAGCGCAATTATGGGCATATAGTGTGGCTTTCAGACCGAAAATTCACATAGTGCTACTTTTCGGTCTGAAAGCCACCTGCATACAGAAGTTACGGAAGGGGAAAACCGCTAAATCTTGTCGTGGTTCTTCCGGGAGCGCGAGCGCAGGTAATAGGACTGCACATCGCGCAGCGGGTTGCCGTCGGCATCGGTATCGAAACGCTTCCACGTGCCGTCACCCGAGAGGTGCCAGGTGCGGGATTCATCGCTCATGTAGACCGTAAACATATCGAGCAGGTACTTGATATGGCGGGGGTCTTTGACCCTTACGAGCGCCTCGATGCGGCGATCGAGGTTGCGGTGCATCATATCGGCAGATCCGATGTAGACGATGGGCTCACCCGCGTTCTCGAACGCGAAGATGCGCGAGTGCTCCAGAAAGCGCCCAAGCACCGAACGCACCCGGATATTCTCGCTGAGTCCGGGCACACCGGGGCGCAGGGCGCAAATACCGCGCACGACCACATCGACGGGAACCCCGGCCTGTGAGGCACGGTAGAGAGAGTCGATAATCGCCTCGTCCACCATGGAGTTGCACTTGATCTGGATGCGCGCCTCTTTACCCGCCTTATGATTCTCAATTTCGCGGTTGATGCACTCGATGAGCCCGCTGCGCAGCGAACGCGGGGCGACGAGTAGCGATTTGTAGGTGGTTTTCGGTGCGTACCCGGAGAGCTGGTTGAACAGGCGCGAGACGTCCTCACAAATCTGCTCGTCACAGGTGATAATGCCGAGGTCTTCGTAGAACCGCGCGGTGGAAGGATGGTAGTTGCCGGTGCCGATGTGCGCGTAACGGCGCAGCTGGTTGCCTTCGCGGCGCACTACCAAAGAGAGCTTGCAGTGAGTTTTCAGTCCGACCAGACCGTAGACCACGTGCACGCCTGCGCGTTCGAGTTTGCGCGCCCAGGAGATATTGGCTTCTTCGTCGAACCGTGCCTTAATCTCAACGAGGGCGACAACCTGTTTGCCTGCTTCGGCGGCTTCGATCAGCGCATCGACAATGGGGGAGTCGCCGCTGGTGCGGTAGAGGGTCTGCTTGATAGCCTGTACCTTCGGGTCGGCCGCCGCTTGCGCAAGAAACGCCTGCACACTGGTGGCGAAGGAATCGTAGGGGTGGTGCAGAAGCACATCGTGATCGCGGGTTGCGGCAAACACGTCCGCCTCTTTGGCGGTTTCGGCGGCGTTGAGCCAGCGGGAGGTATGCGCAATATGCTTGGGGTAGTGCAACGCGGGGCGGTTGGCGCGCACGATCGCGCCCATACCGCGCAAATCCAGCGGCGCGGGGAGCTTATATACTTCGGAGTCGTCGATATTGAGCTCAGAAATAAGCAGGTCAAGAATCGTGGGGTTGATCGTATCTTCAACCTCAAGACGTACGGGCGGACCGAAACGGCGGCGCAGCAGCTCCTTTTCGAGGGCCTGCAGCAGGTTCTCGGCATCGTCCTCTTCAACCTCAAGGTCTTCGTTACGGGTTACGCGGAAGACATGGTGCTCAACAACCTCCATGCCGGGGAAGAGCGTGTCAAGGTGCTCGGCAATGATAACCTCTAGCGGAATATAGCGGGATTCCTTGCCGGTCGTGTTGGCGGCGCGGGGACCATCCACCGAAATCATGCGGTCAAGCTGATCGGGCACCTTCACACGCGCGAAAAGTTCCTTGCCGGTCTGCGGGTTGCGCACCAGCACCGCAAGGTTCAGTGAAAGCCCCGATATATAAGGGAAGGGGTGCGCCGGGTCTACCGCGAGCGGGGTGAGAATTGGGAAAATATCGCGCAGGAATTCTTGGCGCAAACGGGTTTTAGCGTCTGCATCCAAGTCATCCCAGCCCACAATATGAATGTTCTGTTTTTTCAGCTCGGGAAGTATCTGCTCATGGAAAACCTGGGCATGGCGTTTCTGCAGGCTGTGCGCGGCGGTCGAGATCGCCTCCATCTGTTCGTCAGGGCTCAACCCTGCGGCGGAAGGTACCGCCAGTCCGGTAGCGATGCGGCGTTTGAGCCCCGCCACGCGCACCATAAAGAACTCGTCAAGGTTCGAGGCCACGATAGAAAGAAAATTCAGGCGCTCCAGCAGGTACAGATCAGGGTCTTCGGCAAGCTCCAGCACCCGGGAATTAAAATCGAGCCAGCTGCTTTCACGGTCGAGAAAACGCTCGGCGCCAAAATCGCCTTCGATATTGGGTAGATCGAGTTTTTCTCCCGCCTCAATGCGGTCGGCACGGGTATCGGCACGCTCAATCTTCGAGATATCGTTTCCGATGTGAATCAACCCGGTCATCGGTGCCGGTTCAGTATTCTTTTTGGTATGCGGGTGGGGTGCCACAGGCTATTCCTTACTATGTTGAGGGACTAAGTTTACGATGCGCCGCTCGTCATCGAGCACAACGCAGGAAGAACGTTCGGTACGGGTGCGAGCCGGTAAAGAATCCGTGCCCCACCCCGAATAAACGCTAGATGCTGCCGGTCGAGATAACCGCCGTGGTAACAGCGGAGAGCACGCCCGCATCCACGCCGTTAGACGAACTCTTGCCGGATCCGCGTTCGGGGGCATACATGCGATCCACGGTCGCAACTGCGAACCCTAACGATTCATAGAGCTTCAACGCAGGGGCGTTATCGGCGTCCACATACAGTTCGATTGCATGCAGAGGCTCGCCGTTTTCGTCGGATGCAAGCGCCAAATACGCTAGGGCACGCAGGGTCACGGTGCGCCCCAGACCGCTACCCTGGGCGTTTGGGCTGACCCCCACCACATAAATCTCACCCGCAGGCACCAGATCGTCGAGCGGCTGCCCCGGCTCGGTCTGAGCGGTGGGAATTTTTGTCCACGTAAACGCCGCAATATTATGCGGGTCTTCCCGCTCAGAGATGAGAAAGAACCCCTCCGGGCGAAACCAGTCGCTGCTGGTGCGCTCGCGTAAGTCCGCGAGAGTCAGGCGACCTTGTTCGGGGTGCTCGGCGAAGGCTTCCGCGTTAACGCGAAGCCAGGGGTTTTCGTCGGCGGGGGTGAAGGTGCGCAGCTCAAGCGAGTCGGGCAGGGCGCGCGCATCCGAGAGCTCGGCAAGATTCTCACGGGTTTGCTCGTCAAGCGGAAGTACCATTTTGTACAGCACGCGTACCGGGGTGAAACCTGCGGCTTCGGCGAGCTCATTGGCGGGACTCTCAATACCGGTGTCGGTTGCGCTTCCGTGTACCCAGAGATTGTAGTTGGCGGCCTCGCTTCCTAAATCCTCAATAACGCGAGTGAAGAAGGCAGAACCGAGCCCCCGCCCGCGCATCTGCGGGTGAACGGCTGCCTCAAGTACACCGGGCTCGTCGGAGTCTTCGGGGGAGGGAACGGCAACGAGCACAGCCTGTAACTCGGGATTATCGGCGGCCGGAGTGAATGCGAAAACTTGCGGTTTAACCAGACTCTCACCGCGCACCGCTTTCGAGAGCTCCACCAGAGTTTGTTCGGAGAAAGCCGGGGTACCGTCGTGCTTCTGTACGGCGCGTGCGAACTGCGTGAAATGCTCTAGAAGCTCAGCATTGAGGGGCATATTTTCGTAGTGCCCAGAGTCGAGGGTGAAGTTTTCGGGTGATGCCGCCATTCTCGCCTTCTTTCACATTGCCTACTGTTTAACTTTACCGGGTGAAAGCCTGCGTTTGAACCGGTTTGATGCAATAAGCGCAATCTTCAGCGCACCAGAAAAAGAAAAGTATTTCGCCGCGCTGTTAGTCTTCTGCAGAAGGGTCATGATGCGTATTCTGCGCGTGGAACGAATATCCCACGTTGCGCACCGTGGTAATCATCTGTTCGTGCTCAGAACCGAGCTTTGAACGCAGTCGGCGAACGTGTACATCGACCGTGCGAGTGCCGCCATAGTACGAGTCGTAGCCCCAGACCTCCGAGAGTAGCTGCGCCCGCGAAAATACTCGCCCGGGATGCTGCGCCACAAACTTCAAAAGCTCAAATTCCTTGAAGGTCAGGTTGAGTGCTGCCCCGTTCAGATGCGCCGAATAGGTTTGTGCATCAATGACCAGATTGCCGATGCGGATAATCTGCTGGCTGCGATCGTCCGTATCTTTGAGCTCGGGCGCCGTAACCAACAGGCGCAGGCGGGCATCCATTTCGGAGGGCGAAGCCTGGTCCAGCACAATATCGTCCACCTGCCACGAGGCGGAAACAGCCGCCATTCCGCCCTCGGTCAGGACAATCATGAGCGGGATAGTGATCCCCGCAGTCTTCAAAAGCTGGGCGGTATTGCGTGCTTTGAGCAGGTTTTGGCGCGCATCCAGAATAACAATATCGTGTTCCGTGCCGATAGTACTCAGGGGCGAATCGAGGGGAAGCTCAATCACACGGTGGCTGAGCAGACTGAGGGCAGGAATGAGCTCTTGCGCTCGTGGCGCATCGCTCAGTAACGCAATGCGGTACATACATCCTCCTGAATCTGCAATCCTTACTCGCACGGTTTTGTACTATTTTACTCATGCCCTTGTGTGCTCTTTCAGGCACAGTACCTTCAACGGCGCTAAAACACGCAGCAGCAGTGCGCGTTAAAGTTATTTTTACCCAGGAGAGAGCGCCGTGATCCGTGCTTTAGCTCAGCTATCTATGGTATTTTTAAGGCATGGACAACATCTTGTACTTAGAGATCTTCTTCATCTGCTTGATGGCTCTCATCTCGGTATGCATCGCCGTTGGTGCATACGCAGTACTTAAGGGTCTCTTCGCAGGGCAGAAGTAGAGCGTAAAATTTTTTGAGCCGAGGAAGGCTCACGGTGCCCCCGGTTAACGCTGAGGCACCCCGGGCGGGGGTGCGCAGACAGTGCCGGGGGCTTTTGCATGCCCGGCTCTCGTGTATCCCAGCCTATGGCGAAATAGCCCACGTTTTGAACTGCTGGCCACAGAAAACCCCTAGAATAGGGGAATGGCAATTGAAATTCCAACTAACCTAACCCCTGAGCTCGTTCCCTTTGCATGGCTTCTGGGTACCTGGGAAGGTACCGGAACCATGTGGTACGAAGGACAAGAAAATACCCCCTTCGGGCAGATTATTAACTTCACCCAAGACGGTCTGCCCTACCTGGAATACCGCGCCGAGTCTTTCCTGCTCGACGATAACGGGCAAAAGCTGCGTCCTATCACTATCGAAACCGGCTTCTGGCAGATCGACCGTCCCCTCACGGATGCTGACGGCGGGTTCGGGCTGGTACCCAAAGATATTGTCCCCGCTTTTGCCGATGCGGAATCGGTTGAAACTCTGCGCAACGAAGACGACGGGTTCAATCTGATCGCCACCATCGCGCACCCCGGCGGAATCAGTGAAAACTACGTAGGCATGATTAAGGGTCCGGTTGTGCGCATGCAGACCGGTAACCTGCTCCGCGATGAAATCTCGCACGACTACGCCGGATCCGTGCGTCTGTGGGGCCTTGTAAACGGCAACCTCATGTGGGACTGGGAGATCGCCGATCAGGAAGGCAACCTGCATAAGCACGCCTCGGCGGAACTGCGCAAGACCTCTTCCATGAGCGGTGATTCGCTGGGCACAGGCATGTTCGGTTCCCTCGATGACGGCGCAGAAGAAGACTCCGCCGAAAACTAGGACTACACAGCGCAAAATAAAGCCCGCATACCCGCCGTTCCGCTGCGGTGTGCGGGTTTTGCAGACCGTCTGGCCGCCACTCACGATAAAAAACAGCACGAGAGGAACATCATGAGCACCGCCGAGAATACCGCCGCCGATGCGCCCGAATACACCCCCACACTCAGCCCCCTTATGCAAGTGCACGGTGCCTTCGCCGCAGACGGCCCGGATGCGGGCATCGCGGCGCACTACGGCGACCCCCTCGCGGAACAGCGCGCCCTAGCCCGCGACCGCGGGGCCACCACGGGGGACCCCGTAGTCGTGGACCGTTCCTCCCTCGGCGTCGTGCGGGTCTCCGGCCCCGACCGCGCCAGCTGGCTCACCTCCCTCGCATCCCAGATTTTGACCGACATGAACCCGGGGGACAGCCGCGAATTTTTACTACTCTCCCCGCAGGGACGCATC
>ERZ773213.1129-NODE-1129-length-14627-cov-2.839212_pt1 | contig 14627 bp, 10 predicted proteins | sample MGYA00580996_ERZ773213 | MGnify/ENA primary metagenome ERZ773213 (study PRJEB29015, sample SAMEA2738152) | human oral metagenome | biome: human oral; feature: human-associated habitat; material: saliva | place: China | collected 2197 ...
CGATGCCCTCCTCCGCAGCCCCATGCTCTCAGGACGCATCTGGCAGATCTGGAGCCACGGAGCCGAGCAGCAGGCACTGGCAGCCCTCAGCGAAGAGCTCGACGCTATCACCGAGAGCCTGCGCCACACGCCCTCACGACTCTTGGTCAGCAAGCTCTGCGACCTCCCGCTCCTGCCCACACGCCTCTCGCCCTTCCTCCCAGAGGAGCCGCGCTGGGGTCGTATCCTGGGGGCTATCCTCCCCATATCTCTTCCGTTTGGACTCTTCCTCTCGCGAGTACGCACCCACCTCAAGGCTGACCTTCGCACGACACGCACCGTGCTCACGCAGATCGCCGAAGAGATCGCCGTAGCCGCTAAGGGAGTCCATCGTCCCGCCCCCGAATTATCCACTACACAGCCTACCGAGCCAGACTCCTGGCAGGGAGCTATACACACACAAGATCTATGAGCGAAATCAAGCTAAACACCATCGAGGAAGCCCTCGAAGACTTCCGCCGTGGTGAATTCCTTATCGTCGTCGACGATGAGGACCGCGAGAACGAAGGCGACTTCATCATCGCCGCTGAAAAGGTTACCCCCGAGAAGGTGAACTTCATGATGCGCTACGGCCGTGGCGTCCTCTGCGCACCTATCACCGAAGACCGCGCCCGTGAACTCGAGCTCGAGATGCAGGTCCCCAACAATACCTCCGTCCACGAGACCCCATTCACCGTCACCGTCGACCGCCTCGGCAATGGCTGCACCACCGGCGTATCGATGTACGACCGTGCCCAGACGATCCTCGCCTTAGCTGATCCCAATATCACCCCAGGCGATCTAGCCCGTCCTGGTCACGTCTGCCCACTGCGTGCTCGCAACAAGGGTGTCCTGCGCCGTGCAGGGCATACCGAAGCTGCCGTTGACCTGGCCCGTCTGGCTGGCCTGCAGCCCGTAGCTGCACTCATCGAGATCATCAACGAAGATGGTACGATGGCTCGCCTTCCTCAGCTGTGGGAGGTCGCTCAGCGCTTCAATCTGAAGATCATCACCATCAAGGACCTCATCGCCTACCGCCTCCGCACGGAGAGCATCGTAGAGCGTGGTGAAGAGGTCGCTATGCCCACACAGTGGGGCGACTTCCGCCTCATCCCCTTCAAGCAGAAGAGCAATGGCCTCGAACACATCGCGCTGATCAAGGGTGACATTGCTGACGGGCAGCCCGTCCTCGTACGTGTACACTCCAGCTGTGCCACGGGCGACATCTTCGGCTCTATGCGCTGCGAGTGTGGTGAGCAGCTGCACAAGGCTATGGAGCTCATCGAGAAGGAAGGTCGTGGCGTCGTCGTCTACCTCAATCAGGAAGGTCGTGGTATCGGTCTCATGGAGAAGATCCGCGCCTACAAGCTTCAGGAAGAGGGCTTAGACACCGTCGAAGCGAACCTCCACCTCGGTCACCAGGCTGACGAACGTGACTACGGCGTCGGAGCTCAGATCCTACAGCAGCTCGGCATCCAGCAGATGCGCCTGCTCTCCAACAACCCCATCAAGCGCGTCGGCCTCGAAGGCTACGGCCTCGAAGTCGTCGAGACGCTTCCTCTGGAGATCCAGCCCAATGAGCATAACGCCTTCTATATGCAGACGAAGAAGGATCGCATGGGCCACGTCCTCCCCCACCTCAAGTAATCACCCACTTCATCCATATAGCTTATGGCAATATTCGTCAACGAAGTCTCCCGCACTTTCGGGGAGTACCTCCTTATCCCAGGGCTCACGACACGTCAGTGCACCCCACAGAACGTCTCTCTGACCACGCCGCTGGTCCGCTTCGCCCGTGGCGAAGAGCCCCGCATCCGCCTCAATATCCCCTTCGTCTCGGCGATCATGCAGTCGGTCTCCAACGATACGCTGGCCATCGAGCTGGCTCGCAATGGCGGGCTCTCCTTCATCTACGGCTCGCAGCCCATCGCTGAGCAGGCCGAGATGGTACGCCGCGTGAAGAAGTTCAAGGCAGGCTTCGTATCGAGCGACTCCAACATTCGCCCCGACGCGACGCTGCGTGATGTCCTCGCTCTGCGTGCCCGAATGGGTCACTCGACGATCGGCGTCACCGAAGACGGCTCGCCCAACGGCCGTCTGCTCGGTATCGTCACCAGCCGTGACTACCGCATCGGCACCACGCCCGAGGATGCCCTCGTCAAGGACTTCATGACCCCCTTCTCCAAGCTCAAGGTCGGTCGCCTCGGCATCTCCCTCAAGGAAGCCAACAACATCATCTGGGAGCACAAGCTCAATACCCTGCCCATCATCGATGAGGACGACAACCTCGTCTACCTCGTCTTCCGCAAGGACTACGATGCACACAGGGACAACCCCGTCGAGCTCTCTAATAAGGCTACGAAGGAGCTCCTCGTAGGCGCTGGTATCAACACCCGCGACTACGCTGAGCGCGTCCCCGCCCTCGTCGAAGCGGGTGCAGACGTCCTCTGTATCGACTCCTCCGATGGCTACTCTGAGTGGCAGTACGACACCCTCCGTTGGATCCGCGAGAAGTACGGCGACAAGGTCCTCGTCGGTGCTGGTAACGTCGTCGACGAAGAGGGCTTCCGCTACCTCGCTGAGGCAGGTGCAGACTTCATCAAGGTCGGTATCGGTGGTGGCTCCATCTGTATCACTCGTGAGCAGAAGGGTATCGGTCGCGGTCAGGCTACGGCGATCATCGATGTAGCTCAGGCTCGTGACAAGTACTTCGAGGAGACGGGTATCTACGTCCCCATCTGTAGCGACGGTGGTCTGGTACACGACTACCACATGACGCTGGCTATCGCTATGGGTGCCGACTTCCTCATGATGGGTCGCTACTTCGCTCGCTTTGACGAGTCGCCCACGCGCAAGCTCAAGATCGGCAACAACATCGTCAAGGAATACTGGGGCGAAGGCTCGAACCGCGCTCAGAACTGGCAGCGCTACGACAGCGGTGGCAGCGAAGCTCTGAAGTTCGAAGAGGGTGTCGACAGCTACGTCCCCTACGCTGGTAAGCTCAAGGACAACCTCGCACAGACCCTCGGTAAGATGAAGGCTACGATGTGCAGCTGCGGTGCTATCACCCTGCCCGAGCTCCAGCAGAAGGCTAAGATCACCCTCGTCTCCAGCACCTCCATCGTCGAAGGGGGCGCACATGATGTGATCCTCAAGGATCGCGGATGATCACCCTACTCGGACCTACCGCATCGGGCAAGACTGCCCTGGCCGTCCGTCTGGCGCATAGACTTGGCTCAGAGATCCTCAGTGCGGACTCACGCCAAGTCTATCGCGGCATGGACGTCGGCACCGGCAAGGACCTCTCCGAGTACACCTATGAGGGGACAACCATCCCCTACCACCTCATCGACATCGTCCCTGCGGGGACGAAGTACAACCTCTTCGCATGGCAGCACGCCTTCCACGAGGCGTATGCTGCCATCCGCGAGCGAGGCATCCAGTACCCCATCCTCTGTGGCGGCACAGGGCTCTATGCCGAAGCCGTCCTCCGAGGCTATCATCTACCCGATGTAGCGCCCAATCGAGCGCTACGAGAGAGCCTACAAGGGCTTTCACTCGCCTCTCTCCGTGAGCGTCTTGCCTCTTACGGCCCCCTGCACAATGATACGGACCTCGACTCACCCCAGCGCGCTATACGTGCTATCGAGATCGCGGACTATATCCAGCGGGAGCGCCTCGCAGGAGCTGACCACACCGAGTACGAGCCCATAGAGAGCCTCATCCTCTGCATCACCCTTCCCCGAGAGGAGCGCAGGGCACGCATCACCGCCCGCCTCCGTCAGCGCCTCGACGAAGGCGATCTCATCGGGGAGGTCCAGCGCCTCATCGACTCGGGTATCGCACCCGAAGACCTCATCTACTACGGGCTGGAGTATAAGTTCGTCACGCAGCACCTCCTCGGAGAGCTGACCCGCGACGAGCTCTTCACCGCCTTAGAGACGGCCATCCATCAGTTCGCCAAGCGACAGATGACGTGGTTCAGAGGCATGGAGCGCCGAGGCTTCACCCTTCACTATATCGACGGACTACTGCCCCGTGAGGAGCAGCTCAGCCAGGCCTTAGAGTACCTCAAGGCGTGGGAGCAGAAGTAGCCCGTCCCATTCTCCCTACCGCATTATGATCCAGTATAAAGACCTTACCGCTGGCCCCAACTTCTTCCTCATGGCTGGCCCATGCGCTATCGAAGACGAGGACACGCCCCTCTTCATCGCTGAGCGCATCGTCGAGATGACCACCCGCCTCGGGATCCCCTATATCTTCAAGGGCTCCTACCGCAAGGCCAACCGCTCGCGTGTCGACAGCTTCACGGGCATCGGCGACGAGAAGGCACTGCGCATCCTACGTCGTGTACGGGAGACCTTCGACATCCCCGTCGTCACCGACATCCACGAGACGCAGGAGGCTGCACTCGCTGCCGAGTACGTAGATGTACTGCAGATCCCCGCCTTCCTCTGCCGTCAGACCGATCTCATCGCTGCAGCAGCACGCACGGGCAAGATCGTGAACATCAAGAAGGGGCAATTTCTCTCTGCCTCGGGTATGGAGCACGCCGCACGCAAGGTCACCGAGTGTGGCAACGACCAGGTCATCCTCACCGAGCGTGGCAATAGCTTCGGCTACTCCGACCTCGTCGTGGACTTCACGAATATCCCCGCCATGCGCTCCACCGGATTCCCTACCGTGATGGACGTCACCCACTCACTCCAGCGCCCCAACCAAGCCAGCGGTGTCACCGGTGGCAAGCCTGCGCTCATTGAGACGATCGCTAAGGCCGCCATCGCTGTCGGTGCTGATGGCCTCTTCTTCGAGACGCACCCCGATCCCGCCTCCGCTAAGAGCGACGGGGCTAACATGCTCCCTCTTGACCTCTTTGAAGGCCTGCTGGAGCGCCTTGTCCGTCTACGTGCCGCCCTATGAAGCAGCTCCGCGCCCTCCTCTTCACCACGCTACTCCTCGTCTCCTCGCTCGCACTGAGTGCTCAGACGACGAAGTATGCCGCCATCATCAAGGCCCTCGGGCAGACCGAGCTCTTGGACGAAGACCGCCGCACCCAGCTGACGACGCTCCTCGCACAAGACTCTGCGCTCAGCCTCCCCCTGGAGCTTGACCTCGGTGCTAAGCTCCTCGCCGTCTCAGAGCATAGCCTTCGCCTGCAGACTAGCCCCGTAGGTACGGCAGAGCTGCGCCTCCTTCCGCTCACCAGCGGCCAGGGTCCGCTCACGACACTCATCGAGACCGTCAGCTCTCCGCAGGTCGATGCCCGCATCTCTTTCCTCAGCGCAAGTGGCGAAGCCCTTCCGTCTACGACGCTCCTTCGCCTTCCCAGCTCGGAAGACTTCCTCCGCGGGCTACAGCTCCCTATGAGCACCGCCAGCGATCGCCTACGTGAGCTACTCTATCCACTACACTATGAGCTCAGCTGGGCACAGGGCACTTCCGCCCCCACCCTCATCGTCCGCCCCACCCTGCTACTCTCGGAGGAGGACGGGCAAAGCGACGAGCTCAAGGCCCTTATCGCCCAGCTCCCCGCACTCACCACGACTTGGGGCGGTCAGTCCTTCGCCCCCTTTGTACGCGCCACAAACCCCTAAGCATAAATGAAAGTCAAGCACGTCATCATCGCCGCCTCGGCAGTCATCATCGCTCTGGTCGCAGCGTTCTACTTCGTCCTGCGCAATGAGCGCGCCCAGCTCCAGGAGGAGAAGGACCTCTTCGCCAGCGAGCAGAAGGAGATCATGCAGGAGGAGCTGCAGAAGCTCGCCTCCGAATACGACATCCAATATCAGAAGCTCTCTCAGGGTATGGGCGAGCAGAAGATCTCCCTGGCTACCGACTCACTCATCAGCCAGCTCCTCTCCGAGCGTGCTAAGGTCGAGCAGCTGCAGAAGGAGCTCAAGAGCAATAAGGCCACCAGTGCCAAGCGCATCGGCCAGCTCACCCAAGAGATATCCACCCTGCGCAATGTCCTCAAGAACTACGTCATACAGATCGACTCCCTCCAGTCGGCCAACGACCGCCTGCGTCAGGAGAATAGTGAGGTACGCGCCAGCTATGCCCGCGCAACCAATGAGGCGCAGCAGCTCTCCAACGAGAAGGCACAGCTCTCCGACCGCGTGAAGCTCGCCGCTAAGCTCGATGCTACGCGCATCTCCATCACGCCTATGGACAAGCGTGGCAAGCTCAGCAAGAAGCTCGAGAAGACGGTGAATATCCAGATCCACTTCACCGTAGCGAAGAACGTCACCGCCGCCGTCGGGGAGAAGACCTTCTACTGCCGCATCACGCAGCCTAACGAGGAGCTTCTCGTCAAGCCTGGAGCTGGCACCTTCCCCTTCGAAGGCAAGCAGATCCCCTATTCGATTCGTCGTGAGATCGAGTACAACGGCGAAGACACTCCCGTCACGATGTATTGGCCCGTCGAAGAGAGCCTGCAGAGTGGCACCTACCGCGTCAAGCTCTTCGCTGATGGCAACCTCATCGGTCAAGCCTCCTTCACACTGTAACTCACGCCCTAGGCCATCACCCCAATAAAGCTCGAGGGGCAGGAGATACGCATCTCCTGCCCCTCGGCTTTTTCCCCCTCTTCCTGTGCTCTATCCTCACACCAATACGCCCCCATAAAAGAAAGCGATACGGATAGGCGGTATGAATCTATATTGGTCGCTGACTCGACCTATGACATGGTATGGGAAAGGCGCCGATGTAGCTCCTCCCCAGAGGGAGCAGGCACTTTTCCCCAGCATGGGAGAGCGAATGCACCCAAGGAGGGAAACGAATTTTCTATACTTGGAATCGTCTACTTTCCTCCTTTGGGAAATCCCGACAAGACCAAGGGGTGAGCCAGCACCATCACAGCTGAGACTCGCCCCTCTTATAGGAGCCCTGCACGCACCAATAGAAGATGGCATTTCGACCAGTAGTGGTTCACGCTCGGACCAGTAGTGGTCACGACGCGAAGCAATACTGGTTACTACTGCGAACCACTACTGGTTCACTCGCTGACCAGTACTGGTCCGATTTCCCTCCCCCTACAGCATTGTGTTTGGATAGCACTGACTTCGCTCTGACAGAGCAAATAAAAGGCCTCGGCCTTCCCCCTTGCGGAGGAAGGTCGAGGCACGTAAGGAAGGGAGTGGAGCTCCAAATAGATATTAGTAGTACGCTTTTCCGTAGACGTAGACAGGCATATCATTAATTGGATGCCCGGGGTCGTAGAACTTTGACATACTTACCCAAAACTTCTCATTTGCCACGGAGGTCATGCGGTAATCATCGTTCCCGCTATAGTGCTCCACCGTGATCTTGTAGGGTGAGTTCTCTGCAAGCGCATTGACCATCCCCTGCATAGCATAGCGATTGTAACGCCAGTCGTCACCATTCTGTACGAACTTACGGATATAGATCGTGCTGGGATCATCGCTGGCAGGAGCAAAGTCAAGATAATAGCTCAGCCACTGATTCACACGCTGGAAGGAAACCTTGTGGTCACCGCCATCAGTACGCCCGATGTAAACGTATTCGTTCAACTCAGTATTATTGTAGGGGTCATACGTAACCTCCCCGATGATGCTATCCTGCCCTGCATTAGGACCAGACTGATACTTAGCTCCATTGGTTCGATTCATTACATCACGGACGGCATCTCCGCAGAAATACTCATAGAGGAAGGCGCGGATCTTGCTCTTCGTGAAGTCGTAGTCAGTCGACTGGATCGCGATCTTCTGTCCCGAGGGAGAGAGCGCATGATAGGTAGAGCCGTCCTTCACGACCTTGATCTGGCGAAGGATCTCCGTACCGATCTGCCCAACCTTGCCCTGCGAAGCATCGCTATCGTCGATCAGATCATCAGCACCGATGACCTCGATCCCTTCTGTAGAGAAGTTGATAGGGATGAGGCGAGGCTCAGCAGATCCGACCTTGACCTGGAGCTGGCGGATGAGTCCGAAGACCGACATCTTGACCTCCTCACCACCGATGGTCGTCGTGGCAAGAGCCTTGCCATAGACGGCATTACGGATATCCTTGACCTTATTGATATAGGACTCTGCATCCTCCTTGAGGCGGACGAGCATCATCTTATTGCGGCTATAAGCCCCAATAAGCTGGATCGTATCCTGGTCAGCGCTCACATCCCCAAAGGTAAACTCGAAGTCCCCCTCCAGCCCCTGAAGGAGCGTATTGCGAGGCTCGGCGTAGCGACCCAGAGCTGGATTGCGCGTATCGAAGGTCAAGCGGATACCAGCCGTATTATAGATACGATAGCTGGAGTGGATGACCTCATCGAGGTCTTCCGAATAGGACTCTACTGCCCCACCCTTGTGGAACTTGAAGGCAATGTTGATACCGCCGTACTGGTAGCTCCCAGGCAGGAGTACCAGACGCCAGCCGTTGGCATTACCCGTCAGCAGGTCGGTCAGCTTCCCCATCTCCTTCGTCAGATAGAGTGCTGGCTTATCATCTCCCTCAGGCAGATTGTCATACATCTTACAAGAGGAGAAGAGTGCCATGGCTCCGAGAGCCCAAGCAAAATAACGTCTCATAGCAGTCTATTCTTTAGGGATAGTAGAATAATAAGAGGGAGGAAGCATCGAGAAGTCATCCTTGACAAACTTATAGTACTCCGCAGAGGGCAGGGCAGCCTTAGCACATATACGACGGTTAGCCTCTGCACGGACGACATCAATATCGAGGTGGTAGTTAGCCTTCAGATACTCCTTCATGATAGCCAGCTTGCGCTCCAGGATCTCACGACCTGTATAGCGAGAGTCGGGCTTATACTTGTGGTCAGCCTGGACCATGAGATTCTCCCATTCCTCAGGCAGGAGCACCATGTAGGTACCATAGAGCTCGGCGAAATCTTCCTCGGGGTTCTTGCTCGCATAGTCCGAGATGAAGCCTGCAGTCAGCGAAGAGATGCCACGGACATACCAGTAGGAGAACGCATTGTCCTGCTGATAGTCTGAGATCGTCAGCTTCAGGAAGGCCTCTGGGACTGGAGTATCCTGGTGGAGGGTGTGAGCGGACTCATGATAGAGCGTCTGGATATAGTTATCTCGAGCACGCTCATAGTAGTAGTAGAAGCCACTTAAGTCTGAGCCTCCTAAATAGGGGATCGTGAGTCGATTGATATCATAGACCTGGATCATCCCGAAGGGCGCTTCCCCGAGGAGGTTCTGTGTAGGCCCATAGCCAAGCGTACCGAAGAGGACAAGCTGCTTGATGGTATGGCGCTCAGCGAAGCCCTTGGGAGCTACCTTCTCGTAGACCTCGAAGAAGGTATAACGCATGAGGTTGAGGTACTTCAGTGCCTGAGCCTCAGAGGCTGGCCCGAGCTTATAGAGGTTACTCGCCAGGCGATCCTCATAGTTGTAGCGGATATCTACATTGAACTTCTTCCCGAAGTAGTTCTGGACATACTTCTGGACCTCGGTCATCGTCGTCGTATCCAGCGGCGAGAAGATCGGGCGCTTGGGATCGACCTCGTCAGAAGAAGACCCGCAACTCACCAGAGCCGCCGAGAGAAGAAGCGGCGCAATGATCTTATTGAATAGTTTCATAGCTGTAAGCATTAGCGTGGGTTCTGCTGGATCTGGCCAGTGATCGCCTGCTGAGGCAGAGCGATAGCGTGGCGGAGATCAGAGCCGAGGAGTACACCATCAGCAGGTACTTCGAAGGTGTCTGCACCTGCATCGATCTTCTTCCAGCGGTAGATATCGATACCGAAGCGCTTGATATCCTGCCAGCGAAGACCTTCGTGGAGCGTGAGGATACGACGGCACTGGAGGACGTACTGCAGGAGAGCCTCCGTAGCGGTACCCTCCGTGATCGTAGAGCCATCATGGAGCTTGAAGTGCGCCTTCGTCAGATGCTTCTTAGGCGAGCGCGTCGTCTTATCCGCATAGGGAAGAGCGTTGTAGTAAGCCACGATCTCTGCCTGCGTGAAGGTTCGCTTGGCAAGTCCTGGACGGAGGTAAGCCTGAGTCCAGACATTGAGGTCAGCGAGACCACCAGCGAGATCCCCAAGACGAATCTTAGCTTCTGCACGATTGATGAGAGCTTCATCCGTCGTCAGCTGTACCTCGACGCTACGAGAGCCTGTGAGGGTAGGCAACTTGGGCTGATAAACCTTGTCGATAAAGACCTTGTCGTAGATATAGGGAGCGAAGTTGTACTCATCACGGTTACGACCAACGTTCCAGATATTCTTCCAGAGGGTCTCATCAGCAGCACATTTATTGGAGTGCGTATAGCGAGAGTTCGTGAAGGACTCACCACTGGTGGTGGTGAACTGGTAATTGGTGTAGAGTGAGATCACCAGGAGGTTTGCTGCATTGGTAGGACGATAGTAAGCCAGCGCCTTAGCATTGGCATTAGCAGCGTCGATACCCGTGTAGTTACCAGCCCAGTTACGCAGCTGCGATGCAGGGGTACTCCCAAGGAGCTTATCCGCATACTCCTTAGCCTTATCTGGCTGGTTATAGTAGAGGTAGAAGCGAGCTGCAAAGGCATAGGCAGCCTCAGCGGTGAAGTGGAAGCGACGGATCTCATTCTGGTAGATATTATACTTCTCCAGAAGAGGGATAGCCTCCAGCAGATCCTTCTCGATCTTCTCGTAGGTCTCCTTGAGGGTACCACGAGGATAGTCGGGCAGGATCGTCGTGACACGCTCAGCGACATAGGGGACACCGCGGTTCGTCGCACCACCCTGACCATCGAAGTTGTAGGGGAGGCAGAAGACGTTTGCCAGCTGGAAATGCGACCAAGCGCGCACGGCCAGGGCTTCAGCTCGTGAGGCCATATTACGGTCACCGTAGTCCTTGGTTTCCTCGATGAGTGTCAGTACTTCGTTAGCCTGAGCAATAGCGTAGTAGTAGTACTCCCACAGCTTGAGCGGTCCATCGTAGTAAGCGGAACCATCCTTGGTCGTGATAGGCTTCCAGTAGACAGCGAGGTCTTGGAATTCCTCACGATAGAGGTTACGCGTCTCATCCTCATACGTATTGTCCGAGGAGAGCTCCGAGATATGAGCCAGTGAAGCCAAGGGATAAGCGTAGGTAAGGAAGCGGCTGATCTTATAAGGAGTATTCCCATCGACGTAACGGCCATCGGCATTCTCATCGAGGTACTTCCCACAAGAGCTCATTCCAAAGATAGAGCCAGCGACCAAAGCTAGAGCAAGCAGGCTGTATGATAACTTCTTCATTCTGTATAGATCCTTTATACTATCCGGCTATAGCCCGACAGTAGCAGTGAAGATGTAGGAGTGAGGCTGATAGTCATAGTCATAGGGCAGAGCACCATTGAGCTTCTTATCAGCATAGAGGAGTGCCACGTTGGAGGCCTGGAGCTTGAGGGCGAGCGAAGAGAGGCGCAGACGATCTACGAAGGCCTTAGGTACCGTATAGCTTAGAGAGATATCACGCAGCTGGATGTAGTCGGTCTTAGCGACGCGGACATCCGACTTATTGTAGTTCGTGTAGGCATTGCTCAGGTAGGGGTTAGCCTGACGGTGAGCATCCGTAGCTATCACAGGGACGTTCGTACGCTCTTCATCACCAGCACGCAGCCAGCGGCGGTTGAACTCCTTACCCATAACCTGGTAGTCGTTGTACTTCGTAGCGAACTGCTCGGGCAAGCGCTTTACCCCACCGAAGGAGTAGTAGATGTAGACGCCGAGGCGGAAGTTCTTGAAGCTAAAGCTATTATTGACCCCCCCTTGGTCGGTAGGTGTCCTCGTCCCCGAGTAGACGAGGTAATCGATTTCCTCGGGCTTCGAAGCCGTCCAAGACACCTGACCCCCCATCTTAGGACTGGTGATGTGGCGGCCATCAGGCAGGACATCAGCACCATCAGGGAGGAAGAAGCGAGGATGCCCGTTCTCGTCCAGCTTGTAGAAGGGGATGGAGAAGAGTGAGTTCAGAGGGTAGCCCTGACGAGCAGCACCATCCGTGAGGTTCGTCACTGAGGGGCTGGTATTGAGGCGCGTCACCTTATTGGTATTGCGCGAGTAGGTGATCGAGGTAGACCATGAGAAATCGCGGGTTTGGATATTCTTCGTAGTCAGCGAGAGCTCAATCCCCTTGGCACTCATCTGAGCGACATTCCCATAGAGGAGGTCGACGAAGCCACCAGTACCCTGAGGGAATACCTGGTCGATGAGGTCACGTCCCTGACGATTGAAGAGCGTGATACCTGCCGAGATACGCTCATCGAAGAGACCAAAGTTGAGGCCCCAGTTGAGCTCATACATCTTCTCATAAGTCAGGTCATAGTTAGCGGGCTCATCAATATAGACCCCTGGCTCGATGAGGTTAGCATCCCCGAAGAAGGGAAGCAGCGTCTTCAGACGAGGCAGTGCATTGTGCACGTAAGGGATCGTCCCGGACATCCCGTAGGAGAGGCTCATCGAGAGCGAAGATAGGGGCTTGAGCTTGGGGAAGAAGGCTTCTTGATCAATAGACCAGTTACCACCGACGTTCCAAGTGGGGATATAGCGGATGGTGCGAGCACGACCGAACTGGTTCGTCCCTTCGCGACGGTAAGAAGCATTCACACGGTAGCGACCAAGGAGGGTGTAGTCGACATTCCCGACGAGAGAGACCCCGCGGTCGAGCGTGGGACGAATCTCGTAGTACTGCTTACCCTTATTACGCAGGTTCGTGAAGAGCAGAGGCGAATAGGTAGTCAGATAACCGAGGTTATAGTTGACCCCATAGGCATTGAACCATTCATTGAGGTGACGCTCTTCGAAGACTTCGAGACCAGCGACAGCCGAGAGACTGTGCTCGCCGTTGAGACCAAAGGTGTCATTGTAGTGCGCCTTGATCTGACCGTCGTAGCGCTCATCGATGATATTCTGCGACTTGCGAATCCCCCCGTAGGGCATCACGATCTGAGGCAGAGCCGTGGGGTCATCAAGAGGCTTGTAGAGGTAATCGCTATAGTTACGAATGACACTCTTGCTGATATTGCGATAGACCTGAGAGGCATTAGCCTGCTCATCACGGTCGGTCACACCATATTGGTCACGATAGCGGAGAGCACCAAGGGCAGAGAGACGAAGCTGCGTAATGGGCTGCCAGTCGATGGTAGCCTGAAGAGAGAGGTTGGCCGTCTTTTCGTCACGAGTATTATGCTGGAGCTCGTGCTTGATATTGAACGGCGTGTAGTCATACACATAGAAGGTGTTGGGATCCAGTGTACGACTCGCTTCAGGTGCATATTCGTGAGGACGCCAGTCACCACCTCGATGCTTCTTCTGATAGGAGGCTGTAGAGCGGATGCCAAAGCGCCAGCCCTTGAAGGGGCGGAAGTCAGCGTTGAAGTTGAACGAGTAGGTCTGAGAGTTCTCGAACCTCTTCCATCCTGGGTCGAGGTTAGCGTTGAGCGAAGCATAGTAGTTCGCCTTCTGTGTGCCCGTCGAGAAAGTCAGGGTGTGCTGGTGGCGAATGACGTGCTGGTAGAGCTCCTTGAACCAGTTCGTATTACGAAGCTCCGCGGCACGCAGGTAAGCGGCACGACCTGCATCCGTATTGAGGATGCCATACTCGCCAGTAACATCATTATAATTATAGATCTGATTGTAGAGGTAGCCATAGACCCCATAGCGCGAAGCGATGAAGACAGCCTCATTGTCAAGACTCTTACCATTGGCCATCTCATTGAAGACGGCCATCTGGTCCTGAGAGTTCAGGATATTGAACTCGCGGTAGGAGGGGATGGCACGGTAGGTAAGCTCAGTCTGATAAGTGAAGGAGTTCGTCCCCTGCCCAGCCTTACTCGTGCGGACGGAGATAACCCCCCCGAGGGCGCGCTGACCATAGAGGGCAGTTGCAGAAGCGTCGTTGATGACCTGGAAGCTCTGGATGTCGCTCTCAGAGAGACCAGGCAGAGCGGCAGCGATGAGGCGCTTAGCTTCGGGCGAAGCAAGGTCAGCGACGTTGAAGTCCTTATCTTCCTTATAGATCACTCCATCGATGACCCACAGAGGATAGTAGACGCTTTTCACCGATGTAGCCTGACGCATAGAGACGACCGTAGTGGTCTCCTTCTTTTCAGGGGTTGCATTGGGGAGAGTAACTTGCATGGGCGTGGTCGTAGCTACCAGCTCTACAGTTTGCTTCCCTGTCAGAGTAAAGACAAGGATCGTCTTCTCGGCTACTTGAATTGAGAAGGTACCGTCAGATGCCGTGGTGGTATGCAGTGCCTTATCCTGCTTAGTAGATACAGAGACGCCAGCGAGGGCCTTACCTTCGCTGTCGATGACTTTACCTTTAGCTTGGATGGTCTGCGCATACACGGGCATCCCCCCCATGATCACAAGGATCAGAGCGACGAATAGACTACGTAATCGAGTTAGCATAATCAAAGTTGATGCATTGTTGTGTTAGTGCGAATTGCGATAGCAAATATAGATAAAAAGCTATATAAAGAACCTTCGAAAATAGGCCTTACTTTCTAAGATTTTTAACGAAGAAAACATTCCACCTACTCAGCAACTTACATCACGTCATTCTGCCATATTTTGCCACTTTTCGGCCCGCCAAGAGGCACAAACTCCGTCAAAAAGCGATGGCATACTGATCGGACATTTCTTCACTTTTTAC
>ERZ773213.1143-NODE-1143-length-14523-cov-9.081767_pt1 | contig 14523 bp, 9 predicted proteins | sample MGYA00580996_ERZ773213 | MGnify/ENA primary metagenome ERZ773213 (study PRJEB29015, sample SAMEA2738152) | human oral metagenome | biome: human oral; feature: human-associated habitat; material: saliva | place: China | collected 2197 ...
CTGGGGAGGCGATCGCGCTGGGCGAGCCGGAGGCAGCGGAGGGCCGGGAGACGGGAGTCACTGAGGAGGAGCTCTGGAGGCTGGTTCGTGAGGGGGCCGCCACGGGCCGCTCCTTCGAACCGGTGCGCCGGGTGCTGGTGCCCGCGGCCGGGACGCGCACTGCCCCGCCCTCACGGCGAGTGCGCAGCCGCCGGGGCCGTCGCCTCATGATGGAGATGCCGCGCGCCGGGGAGGTGACGGCGGCCGGGGAGGCAACGGCGGCCGGGGAGGCAACGGCGGCCGGGCGGCTGTCCTCCGTTCTGGGCTCCACCTCCTGGGTGAGGCTGTCTTCCGCCTCGGCGGGCGATGAGGAGCGGGCGATCGCGGAGGTGGAGTCACTGCTGGACCGCTACGGGGTCGTCTGCCGCGACCTCGCCCTGGCCTTCGGCGGGACGGGAGGGCTCGGGCCCCTCATGCCGGTGCTGCGGCGCATGGAGGAGACCGGGGTGGTTCTGCGTGGCAGTTTCATTGAAGGCTTGGGGCCGGCGCAGTTCGCCGAACGGGAAAGCGTCGAGCGGCTGCGGTCCCTCACCCACGGCCCCGACGGCGCGGCGGAGACACCGGTCGTGCTCGATCTCAAGGACCCGGCCTGTCTCGTCGGGCGCGGGGTGCGGTGGCCCGAGCCGGTGCTACCTGCTGGCCTCGGCGAGTCGGCCGGGGGCGGCGGTGGGGAGACGGGTGGCCCGCCGGTCCGGCGCCAGGGGGCGAGCGTCGTCGTGCTGGGTGGCGCCCCGGTGCTCTACGCCTCGGAGAACCTCAAGGTCCTCATCTCCTACACGTCCGCGCGCGAGGAGCTGGCACGCGCCCTGACCGCGCTGGCGGCCGACAGGCAGGCGATGTTCGCGCGCCAGGGGGCAGCGGCGGTCAGGCGCCGCACGGTGGTGGAGTCCCTCAACGGGGTCACCACGCTGGCGCCGGCCGTGAGCGACCTCCTGAGTCAGGCCGGATTCGTGCGCGACCCCAAGGGGATGCGGCTCGCCGTCGGCACCTCCGGGGCCACCTGGCGATGAGTGGGCCGACTCCTCACCGGTAACGGAATTCAGCCTACGGAGCGCTCCACGCGCTCACAATTGAGGGCATGGCAGATCCGCACCCCGTCACCGGAGCGTTCTTCGATTCCCCGGTCCCTCCCGGGACCGGATGGCCAGACGATCCCGCTACTGCCGCAACACCTGTAGCCCGATCGGCCGCCGACGTAGCGCGCCTGGCCGGCGCATCGTCGGATCTGTCCGCGCTCGACGCCCGGGTCACGGTGTGCCGTGCCTGCGACCGACTCGTGGCCTGGCGTGAGGAGGTGGCCCGGACCGGCCGTCGCGCCTCCTTCGCCCATGAGCCGTACTGGGGGCGACCGGTGGCGAGTGTCGGGTCGGCGGATGCCCGCATCTACGTCGTCGGGCTGGCGCCCGCGGCCAATGGGGCGAACCGCACAGGCCGGATGTTCACGGGGGACCGCTCCGGGGACTGGCTGTGGGCGGCCTTCCACCGGGCGGGCCTGGCGACGTCCCCCACCTCGACGGCGGCCGGTGACGGGCAGCGGCTCACCGGGGCGCGCATGGGCGCTGCCGTGCGCTGCGCCCCGCCCTCCAACAAGCCGACGACCGTCGAGCGCGCCACCTGCGCCCCGTGGCTCGCCCGCGAGATCGCCCTCATGCCCGAGATCAGGGTGCTGCTGGCGCTGGGCGGGATCGGATGGGGCGCGGTGCTGCGGGTCACCCGGGAGGCCGGTTGGGTCCTCCCCCGCCCCCAGCCGCGCTTCGGCCACGGGGCGACGGCGGAGCTGACCAGGCCCGACGGGAGGGCGGTGACACTGCTCGGCAGCTACCACCCCAGCCAGCAGAACACCTTCACCGGTCGGCTCACCGAGGCGATGCTCGATGACGTGCTGGAGGCCGCCAAGCGCCTCGCTGAGGCATGATGACGGGCTGCGGCTGACGCGGTATCAGGAGCGGTTGGGCAGGATGGCCTCGAGCTCGGCGAGGGTCCGCGGCGTCTGCTCCGCGGGGGCGTCGATCTCGGCGCTCTCGGTGTCGTCGGTGGCCGCGTCGTCCTGGGGCATGTCGATCCCGAGGGCCAGGGACAGATCGGCGACGGCTGCGCGGGCCGAGGCGGCCCGCTCGCTGGGCGTGTCACTGGACTCGGCTCCGGCGGGGGCCGGTGAAGGCCGATCCGCTGTTACCTCAAGAGACTCGGCGGCGCTCGCAGCATCAGGGGCTGAGGAGGCCGACGCCGCGGCGGTCGCCCGCTCGAGCTCTCCCAGGTCGAGCCCCACCAGGCGGCTGCTGCGTTCCTCGGAGGCTTCCTCGGGAGAGTCGGCCGTGCGACGGCGGCGCGTCGAGGTGGCCGCGCGACGGGAACGCTTCGCGGCGGGCTTCTGCTCGGACGCAGCGGACTTCTTGGTGGTCTTCGTCCCGGGCTCCTCCATCTGCACCTCGGCCGCGGGCGTAGTGGTATCCGTGCCGGCGACGCCGTCCTCGGCTTGAGCCTCCTGGGCGTCGGAGTCCGTGGTGGTCTTCGCGGCGTCGGCGGGGGCGTCGGCGTTCTGAGCGGAGGACTCCGTACCGGTTCCCTGACCGGGGGCGTCCGCTACGTCGGCCGAGTCCTCGGCGGGGGCACCACCCGGCTCGGCATCGACGTCGTCGCCCTGCTCGGCGGCGAGCTCGGCGATACTGCGGCCCTCACGCAGGTCGAGCCCGTTGGTGCTCAGCGGCACCATGAGGTGGTCGTCGACCCGCGAGGGGTTGATGGGCCACTCCGGACCCTGGTCGGGCAGGTCGGTCTCGGAGTGGGCGCCGCAGCCGTGGTCCAGGGAGACGACGCTGCCGTCGTCGGCGGCCCACTCGTTGGCGCACACGCCGAAGATGGCGCGCAGGGCGCCGGCCATGGGCACGAAGAAGCCGCAGGTGGAGCAGGTGGCGTGGGCCTTGCGGACGCCCTCGGCGTCGGGGCCGTGGTCGCCGCCGTACCAGCGCTCGGCGGCGCTGGCGACGCCCTGGGCGCTCAGGACCCGGGGGCGGCCCAGGTCGAGTTCGTCCAGGGCGACGGCGTCGGCGTCCTCACCAGTGGCCTCCCACCCGGGTTCGAGGCGCTCGTCGGTCTCCTTGCGGGGCAGGCGGTCGGAGCGGGTGATGTCGCCGGGTTCGAGACGCTCGGCCCACGGGACCCAGGCGGGCGCGAGGAGGGCCTCTTCGCCGGGGAGGAGCTCCACCTCGCAGACGGTGGCGGTGCGGCCGCGCGGGACGCGACTGAGGGTGACCGCCCAGCGCCAGCCGCGGTAGCCGCTCAGGGTGCAGTCGAACAGGTGGGTGACGAGGCGCTCGGCGTCGGGCGCGGCGGCCACGTACTCGCCGACGGTGATGGGGTCGGTGACCTCCTCCAGCGCGTGGCGGGCCAGCTCGATGGCCGCTGGGGAGGTGAGGGTCTTGTCCTTGGCGGCCAGGGCCTGCTCAGCGGGGGTCGGCAGGGCGCCGGCGCGCGGCACGGGGGCCGGCGTCGGAGAGGGCGAGGCCGCACTCGGTGCCGGGGCCGGGCGCTCCAGGGTCGCCGTGGAGGTGCGCGCCCCGGTGGTGGCGCCCGCCGGAGAACCCGAGTCGGTCCCGGTTGCGGGCTCGCCTGAGGCGTCGGTGTGAGGGTCGATCGTGTCGGTCACTCGGCCAGTGTAGGGGAGGCTCCTGGAACTGCCCCGGCCCGCACGGGTTGGCCTGGGCACACCGGCCCGCCCTCCCACACTTCGACCGAATCTTCAGAATCGACACAGATACGCGTCGATTATGAAGATTTTGTTGGTAAGTGAGTGAACCGTCAGCTCGCCTCGACCGAGACGATGCGGTGGACGGCCACGGTCAGCTCGGTCTCGCGCACGACGTCGCGCAGGCGCACCCGCCCGGGTTCCACGGCCATGACCCGCACCTGCCGCTCCTGCACGGCGCCGTCGGGACCGGCCAGACTCAGCCGCAGCCGCGAGCGCGAGGACTGCGCCTGGCGCAGAATCGCCAGGGCGTGTACCGGGTCGGTGGCCACAGCCGTTTCTCCGGCGGCCTGCAGTGCCTCCTGCCCCACGCGGAGCCTGCCCACCAGGGTCGCCAGCTCGCGTCTGCCCGGCCGACGCCGCCTTACCGAGTGCTCGCTGCCGGGTCGTGACGGCTCAGGAGCCCGGCGCGCCTGCTGCGCGGTGGCCGGCCCGACCACCAGGTGACCGCTCGCGTCCTCGGTCACCGGCGCCAGCCCGGTGGCGCGCAGCTCGCGCAGCACCTGCCCGGCGCTGGCCGTGGCCACGAGGATCCCGGGAGCCACCTGGTCCAGGCCGAGGTCCTTCAATCGCGGTTCGGCCAGGAGCCCGGCGGCCGTGGCCTCGTCGCCGATCCGCAGCAGCGCGGACACGGCCCGCACGCGCACCGCCCCGTGGTGGCGGGCGGCGTCCTGGATGAGCACACTGAGCGAGTCCGGCAGGGGCGTGGGACTGTAACGGCCGATCTCCTGGGTGATCTCCTCGGCCCGGTAGCCGACGTCGAGCGCGCCGCGCACCGACTCGGGCGTGAAGCGCACCGTGAGCGCCCCGCCGCGCGACTCGACGACGCTCGTGCGTTCCAGCAGCGCGGCCAGCTCGGGGGCGGGGCGGCCCGGCACGATGGCGGTGAGGTCGGACTGGACGAGGATCATCTCGACGGCGGCCGGCAGGTCTGCGGCGAGCGCCGCCTCCAGGGCGGTGAGGGCCTCGTCGTCCGACAACGGCTCGGCGTATGCCTCGCCGCCCGCATCCTCGGCGCGGCCGGCGTCTCGGGGGTCGGTGGGGCCACCGGGCCCGCCGCTGATTCCCAGGTCCTGCTCGTCGAGGCTCGCCGCAGCACGTCGGGCGAGGATCCTGCCGGCCTCGGTGAGCGCCCCGCCGCCGGTGATCCCGAGGGTCTCGGCCTCGGCCAGGACCGCGGAGATGGCCCCGCCGGGGATGGGGCGCCGGGGGCTCTGCCAGGTCAGGGCCGCCCGCACGAAGGCGGGGGTCGCGCTGGCCCCCGGCGGGAGGTCACCCAGGAGGGCGAGCACCCGGGCACGCAGTCGCGCCGCCCACCCGGCCTCCAAGTCCGGGCTGAGGACGGCGCGCAAGGTGCCGTCGTCATCGCGGGTGCCCGTCAGCCAGGGGGTGCGGGCGCTGCCCGACCAGGCCAGGGCGAGCGGCGCCCAGCGCTGCGGGAGGCTGTCGGTGAGCCAGCCGGCGGCCAGGGAGGAGGGCACCCAGGCGGTGCCGTCGTCGTCGAGCCCCAGGAGCCCGGCACCCGCGGCCATCTCGATGATGCGGGCGGCGGCGTCGGCCTCCAGGTCGAGGGCGTCGGCAGTGCGGGCCAGAGCACGCGCGCTCACTCCGCCGGTGCGGCGAATCGTCCCGCCCTCGCGGCCCCACTCCTCCAGGAGGGCGGCCACGAGCCGGACGGCCTCCTCGGCGTGGAAGGAGGCCTCGGAGGCGACGACGTCGGCGCCCACCGTCTCCAGGTCGCCGGCCTCGGGGGCGGTCAGGGTCTCGCGCGTCAGGCGGCCGCCGCGCAGGGCGAGGGCGACCTGGCGCGGCAGGATGAAGCGGGTGCGCCCGTGGGCATCGCTGCTGCGCTCCAGCCAGCCGCGTTCGATGAGCGGGGCCGCACCCGGTGCGGTGCCGCCCGCGCGCAGGGTGCCGGCCGGCGGCCCCCAGGTGAGGGCCTGGAGCATCTCCACAGAGGCTGCCGAGATGACCGGCTTGCCGCCTCCACCGGCGGCGTCCTCGCTCAGCTCCTCCAGGGTGGGTGGCAGCTGCTCGGTGCTCAGGGGCTCAGCGGCCCAGGGCCCCAGGCCGAAGGGGTGTGGTCCAAAGGCCGCCTCAAGCGCGGCCACGGGCCTGCCCTCGATGACGAGCGCCAGCCGGCCCAGGTGCTCCAGCGCATTGGTGACCTGCTCGGCGGGCAGCGGCAGGTGGGCGGCGACCAACCCGGCCAGGTCAGTGTGGTCCGGGTTGGCCGGATTGCCGGCGGGATGGCCGACAGTCTCGTCATCGGCCGGCTCACCACCGGCAGGTTCTCCACCGACCCCGCCATCCTGCCCGTTCTCGGCCACCTCGGCGAGTCCATCCCCGGCTGCCTCGATGCCCTCGGTGACTTTGCTCGGCCCGGCCCCGCCCGCCTGGCGCGACTCATCGGGCCGGCTGAGTGCCACCACCGCCTCGGCCACGGCCAGCGTCGGCGCATCCAGCCCGGCCAGGGCGTGCTCGATGCTGCCCGGGGCCCCCGCGCGGGTCGCCAGCGCCAGGAAGGAGGAGGACGGCGGCGCGGCCAGGTCCGGGCGCGCCACCAGCAGGGCGGCGACCTCGCGGTCCGGCAGCGCCGTCAGGTGCACGGCGAGGTCCTGGGTGGAGGCGGAAGGGCTCATCCGCACCAAAATACGCCCCCGCCCCAATCACGGACAGAGCCGGGCGGGCCTGAGAACGGGACCAGCGCCGATCGTCAGTGCCGGCTACTCGTCCTCCGTCCCCTCGGAAGACTCCGAGTCCTCCCTCGTCTTGAAGGCGGTTCCGAGGGCCAGGCCCATCGCCCACCCCACCGGCAGCCACAAGAACCAGGGCCCCGGCGCCGCCACACCCATCGCGACCCCCAGCATGGTGCCGTAGACCATGGGCCAGAACCACGGCGTCGCCGGCCCCTGATCCGCCTTGAAGGCCTCCTCGATCACCTCCGACCAGGCAGCCCGGCGGCCGCGCTGACCGGCGCCGGAGTCCTCGTGGTCGCTTCCAGACTGATCGAGCTCATGTTTCATGCCACCACCCTAAACAGACCACCTGATTGGATACCTCATCCTATGGAAGGAGGCTCGCCCGGCAGCGTGGATGAAGGGCGCCGGTGTCCACATCGGATACAAAGGGACCTCACCGCCCCTGAGGCCAGCAACGCGAACCGCAGAATCATGCGGATTTCTTTCGCAGGCCGCAGCGCGCCTCGCGCCTTTGTATCCGATTTGGACACAACCCCGCAGATGTCACCCTTCCTGGCCCCTTGTCGCGCCTCCCGACCCGCGTCCGGGGCTCGGGCTCGCACCCCACGGCTCGCACGCCGCCACGGCAGCCCAGGATCCGGCTCGCCAGCTGCACTTACGCGGTCATGACGCGAATGGATGTGTCGTCACTGTTGGTTGAGCGCTGTCAGCCGCGCTCGCGCGGGCAGGAGGCCGGCCGGCTCGCCCCTCCCGCTGGAAGAGGAACGTCTCCTCCGTCACGGCGGCGCGCTGCCCCGGCTTGGGATACTCCCGCCCATGTCCGCCACGCCCAGCGATCCTGCGTCCCCGGCGCCCTCGGCCCCCGACGGCCCGCTCATCGTCCAGTCCGACAAGTCCGTCCTCCTGGAGGTCGCCCACCCCCAGGCCGGGCAGGCCCGCCGCGCCATCGCCGCCTTCGCCGAGCTGGAGCGCGCCCCCGAGCACATCCACACCTATCGGATCACGCCGCTGGCCCTGTGGAACGCGCGCGCCGCGGGCCTGGACGCGGAGACGGTCGTCCATACCCTCATCACCTACTCGCGCTTCCCGGTGCCGCACGCCCTGCTCACCGAGATCGCCGAGACGATGAGCCGCTACGGCCGCCTCCAGCTGCTCACCGACCCCGCCCACGGCCTGGTCCTGCACGCCACCGACGTGCCGGTCCTGGAGGAGGTCATGCGCTCCAAGCGCACCAAGGGCCTGCTGGGGACGCGGCTCGGGGAGGCCGACGTCGTCGTCCACCCCTCCGAGCGCGGTCACCTCAAGCAGGTGCTCATCAAGCTGGGCTGGCCGGCCGAGGACCTGGCCGGCTACGTCGACGGCGAGGCCCACCCCATCACCCTGACCGACTCCCCCACCACCTTCCAGCTGCGCCCCTACCAGAGCGAGGCGGTGGAGAGCTTCTGGGCGGGTGGCTCGGGCGTGGTCGTCCTGCCCTGCGGGGCCGGCAAGACCCTCGTGGGCGCAGCCTCCATGGCCAAGAGCTCGACGACGACGCTCATCCTGGTCACCAACGCGGTCTCGGCGCGTCAGTGGAAGGAGGAGCTCATCCGCTTCACCACCCTGACCGAGGAGGAGATCGGCGAGTACTCCGGCTCGCGCAAGGAGGTCCGCCCCGTCACGATCGCCACCTACCAGGTGCTCACCACTCGCCGCAAAGGCGTCTACCCGCACCTGGACCTGCTGGACTCCCACGACTGGGGGCTCATCGTCTATGACGAGGTCCATCTCCTGCCAGCCCCGATCTTCCGTATGACCGCGGACCTGCAGGCGCGCCGCCGCCTGGGCCTGACGGCGACCCTCGTGCGCGAGGACGGCCGCGAGGACGAGGTCTTCAGCCTCATCGGCCCCAAGCGCTACGACGCCCCCTGGAAGGACCTGGAGAACCAGGGCTGGATCGCCCCGGCGATCTGCACCGAGGTGCGCCTGACCCTCGACGCCGGTGAGCGCATGGCCTATGCGACCGCCGAGCCCGAGGAGCGCTACCGCCTGGCCGCCTGCTCACCGCGCAAGCTGCCGATCATCGAGGCCCTCCTGGCCCGGCACGAGGGCGAGTCGGCCCTGGTCATCGGCCAGTACGTGGACCAGCTCACCGAGATCGCCGAGCACCTGGGCGCCCCCGTCATCACCGGGGCGACGACGGTGCGCGAGCGCCAGCGCCTCTACGACGCCTTCCGCTGCGGAGAGATCCGCACGCTCGTGGTCTCCAAGGTCGCGAACTTCTCCATCGACCTGCCCGGGGCGAGCGTCGCGATCCAGGTCTCGGGCTCCTTCGGCTCACGCCAGGAGGAGGCCCAGCGGCTCGGGCGGATCGTGCGCCCCAAGGAGGACGGCCGCCAGGCCCACTTCTACACGGTCGTCGCCCGCGACACCGCCGACCAGGAGTACGCCGCCCACCGGCAGCGCTTCCTGGCCGAGCAGGGCTACGCCTACGCCATCATCGACGCCGAGGACCTCACCGAGAACAACTGAGCCCGGCCCGGCGGTGAACGAGGCGCAGCCGGACAAACCGGGCCGGCTGGACCGGTGAGGGCCGGCAGCCCGGTCAGCGCGCCAGACGGCGGGCGCGCACGTTGCGCACGAGGACGCGGGCCAGGCTGCGGCCGAAGGCCTGGATGGCGGGGTCGACCCTCTCGGCCTCCTCACGGGTGGCGGCCCCGGCGCTGGCGGCCGCCTCGGGCAGGTCGGCGGCCGTGGCCCCGTGGGTTCCGGCGGCGCCCGGCGCGGCGCTCCGGCCGGCGGCCACCTCCAGGGCATCGCGGGCAGCCTGGAGGGAGGCCGCGTCCATGGTGCCGGCCAGGTCGTTGAGGGCGTCGCGGGTGCGCCAGTAGGCCACGCGCGCCGGGTCGGACTCGGGGTGGTGCTGGAAGGCCAGGAGTCGCCCGGCCCGCCAGGTGTGAACCGGGGAGCGGTCGGAGGAGGCCAGCAGGGTGGCGGCCTCAGGCAGGTGGGTGACGGCGTCGTGATGGGAGACGATGACGGGCAGGCGGGTGCCGTCGGAGGTGGGGATTCCGGCGCGGTGGGCGGCGCGGATGGCCTCGGCTGCCACGGCCCCGAAGACCGGGTCACTCTCACCGGCGGCCGTGATGGTCAGCTCGACGACGCCGACCTCGTCGTTGCCCAGCGCCGGCACGGCCGTGGAGCCCCCGAGGGCCTCGGCGGCCACCTGGGCACCCAGGCAGATGGCGATGGCGGGGACGTCGTCGGCGACGACGCCGCGCAGCAGCTCACGCAGGTCCGCCAGCCAGGGGTGCTCGCCCTCGTCGTGGGCACTCATGGAGCCGCCCAGCACGACGAGGCCGTCGCCGATCTCGTCCAGGGAGGGGATGGGCTCGCCCCGCCAGGGGCGCACCATGCGCAGGGAGGCACCCTCGGCGAAGAGCCACTCCCCCAGGCGCCCCACGGGCGCGAGCTCCTCGGGCTCGATGACGGTGATCGTGAGCGTGTCAGTCATGGACGACATTCTGCCGCCGGTTCGGTTGCCTGCGCGCGGTGACAGGCGCAGGCGTGCCGCCTGAGGCGAAACGACTTGCTCACACCCTGACCCGGCGGGGACGATGTCCCGGATGAAGAACCAGCAGCCCCCACTCCCCCGTCCTTGGCACCAGATGGCCCTTTCCGGCGTCGCGACGGCGGCCGCCCTGGGGCTGCTGGGGCTCTCTGCCGGCGCCGCGGCCGCTCCGACGACGCCCGGCTCCGCATCCCTGGCCCTGGACTCCTCCGCGCAGACCTCGGCGGGCGCGCCACGGGCCCTCCCGGCGGCGTCGACCACCCTGACCGAGCACGTCACCGATGAGCTCGGGATCCTGGATGCCTCCAAGGCCCAGCAGGCCGTGGACACCATGTCCTCCAAGTACGGCGTGGGCCTGTGGGTGCTGACCGTCTCCGACTCCAGTCAGAAGGCCTCCGCCATCGCCGCGCAGGCCTTCAAGGACACGAAGCTGGGACGCGACGACATGCTCCTGGTCATCAACATCCCCTCCGACGGCTCGGCCTCGAAGAGCTACAAGCTGCAGGCGCACGACAACTCCTCGAAGTTCTCCGAGTCCGACTACAAGCGGATCGACTCGGCCATCAAGAAGCAGCTCAGCGCAGGCAACTACGACGACGCCGTGGCCGCCATCCCGGACAACATGTCCGGCTCATCGGGCTCGGGCAGCTCAGGTGACTCAGGCTCCTCGGCGCTTCCGCTCCTGCTGGGTGGGGGCGCGGTCGCGGCCGGCGGGGCCGCCGCCTGGACGGTGTACAAGCGCAGGAAGAACAAGGAGAACGACGACATGCTGTTCGGCAAGCGCAGGAATCAGGGCGGCGCCCCCGGCAACCAGCCCGCGGGCCCCGCGGCGATGACGGTGGAGCAGCTGCGCACCCAGGCCGGCAGCGCCCTGGTCCAGGCCGATGACACGGTGCGCGCCGCCGCCGAGGAGCTGTCCTACGCGCAGGCGCAGTTCGGCCTGTCCGCCACGGACGCCTTCACCGCCGCCCTGGACAGCGCCCGCAAGCACCTGTCGCGGTGCTTCGAGCTGCGCAAGATCCTCGACGACGACATCCCCGAGACCGAGCCGCAGCAGCGCCAGATGTACACCGAGATCCTCCAGCACTGCTCGGAGGCGGTCGGTGAGATCCGCGCTCAGGAGGAGGCCTTCAACAAGCGGCGCGGCATCGAGGCGAACCTGCCGACGTCGATCGCAGAGACCGCCCAGCGCGCCGATGAGACCGAGCAGGCCATCGTCATGGCCGAGACGATCCTGGTGACGCTCAGCGCCGCCTATCCCGCCTCCTCCCTGACCAGTGTGGCCCAGGCCCCCGAGCAGGCCCGCCGCCTGCTGGCCGCCGGGCGCACCGCCCTGGACCAGGCCCGCGCCAGCGTCGAGGCCTCCCAGGAGGCGACGGCGGTCGAGCAGGTCCGCATCGCCCAGGGCTCCATCGCCCAGGCCGGTCAACTGGCCGCCCAGGTCACCGGGGCCCGCGAGCGCCTTCAGAGCGCGGCGAAGGATCTGGAGGCGGCCATCGCCTCGATCTCCTCGGACCTGGTGGACGCCAAGCGCCTGGAGGGCGCGGTGCCGGCGGCGACCCTGGCCCCGCTCGTGGCCGACGCCGAGGCCGCCGTCGCCGAGGGCCGTCAGGCCAGTGGCACCAACCCGAGCGGCGACCCCCTGGCCGCCCTGGACCACCTGGCCCGGGCCGAGGCCGCCATCGACGCCGCCCTGGCCCCGGCCCGCGAGCGCGAGGAGAACGACTCGCGCGCCCGGGCCTCCCTGGGCTCGCGCCTGGCCCGTCTCAACTCCCAGGTGGAGTCCGTGACCTCCTACATCACCACCTATCGCGGGGCGGTGGGCCCCTCGGCACGCACCGCACTCAGTGAGGCCGCCCGTCACGCCACGGCCGCCACCACCGTCCAGACCACTGACCCGGTGGCCGCCCTGGCGGAGGTCGCGGCGGCCGAGCCGCTCGTGGCCCAGGCCCAGGCCCTGGCCGAGGCCGACGTGCGCGGATCGTCGAGCTCGTGGAGCCCGAACTCCGGTGAGCGCTACTCCTACTCCCGCGATTACGGCCGCTCAGGCGGCGGGCTCGACCTGGGCTCGCTCCTGCTGGGCGGGCTGCTGCTGGGCGGCGGCCACAACTACGGCGGCTGGAGCTCCCACCACCATGACAACGACTGGGGCGGAGGCGGCGGCTTCTTCTCCGGCGGCGGGGACTTCTCGGGTGGAGGCGGCGGCTTCTTCGACGGGGGCGGCGACTTCTGAGCCGCGTCCTGCCGGCGTCCGGCCCCGGTCGCACTCCAGTCATGCCCTGAGCGATGCGGCCCCCGCCCGCATGACGCCGAGCGCCAGGACCTGCGATCATGACGCCTGATCCGCCTGGCCCACCGGCCACCACCTGGCGACCACCCGGCGAGCGCCGGGTCCATACCTGCCCACAATCTGCCCACACCGACGTCGCAGCTCGACGGAAGGACGAACAACCATGGCTGAGAAGCAGTCGATCCTGGGGCGCATCGCCCAGCTCACCCGCGCCAACATCAACGCGCTCCTGGACCGCGCCGAGGACCCGGAGAAGATGCTCAACCAGCTGGTGCGGGACTACACGGCGTCCATCGCCGAGGCCCGTGACGCCGTCGCCCAGACGATCGGCAACCTGCGCCTGGCCGAGAAGGACCACGACGCCGACGTCGCCGAGGCCAAGGACTGGGGCAACAAGGCCCTGGCCGCCTCCCGCAAGGCCGACCAGCTGCGCTCCGGCGGTGACACGGCCGGCGCGGACAAGTGGGACTCGCTGGCCAAGATCGCGCTGACCAAGCAGATCACGGCGGAGAACGAGGCCAAGGCCGCCGAGCCGATGATCGCCTCCCAGCGTCAGGTCGTCGAGCAGCTCAAGACCGGCCTGCAGCAGATGGAGGTCAAGCTCGGCGAGCTGCGCTCCAAGCGCGACCAGCTCATCGCCCGTCAGAAGACCGCCGAGGCCCAGGTCAAGGTGCAGGGCGCCATCCGCTCCATCAACGTCCTGGACCCCACCAGCGAGCTGTCCCGCTACGAGGACCAGGTGCGTCGGGTCGAGGCCCAGGCCGCCGGGCAGATGGAGCTGGCCGGCTCCTCCCTGGAGTCCCAGTTCGCCGAGCTCGAGGCCTCCGGCACCAGCCTGGAGGCCGAGGCCCGTCTGGCGGCCCTGAAGTCCGGGCAGAACCCGGCCCTTCCGGGCGCCCAGCAGCAGGCCCCCGCCCAGATCACCGACGGTGACGACGACGCGATCAACGCCGCCTTCGCGGCCCTGAAGAACCAGGGTCAGCCGGCCGGCGAGGAGACCTCCTCCTACTGATCTGATCTGACCTCACCGCGCCACCCAGGCGCCTCAGCCACGCAAGCCGCCCGGTGCTCATCATCCCGATGAGCACCGGGCGGCTTCGTGCACCTCGACGTCGAGCAATCCGGGCCGGGGACATCTCACGCGCCCGAGGGCACTCCACTCCGGCCGGGGACATCTCACGCCTGCGGGGACAGGATTTCCGCACCCGACGGCGTCGAACGCCCCCACCGGGCGAGCTTTGTCCCCGACCGCGCAGACCGCGCCCATCGGTGTCACGGGCATCAGGAGGCCGGTATCGGTGCGGTGTCTTTGGGCGTCGTCGGAGGCTACTGGACGCCATGACCGGTAGCATGAGCCCCATGAGCGTACCGACTTATCTTCTCGTCGATGGCGAGAACATTGACGCCACTCTCGGCATGAGCGTGCTGGGGCGGCGTCCCGAACCTGAGGAGCGGCCCCGTTGGGACCGGGTCCTCGCATACTGCGATGAACTGTCCTCCGCCGACGCCGCCGAGGGTGAGGGGGACGAGGCCCGCGCCCTGTTCTTCCTCAACGCCACCAGCGGCCATATGCCCATGAGCTTCATCCAGGCCCTGCTGGCCATGGACTACCGCCCCGTGCCGCTGGCCGGGTCCGGAAGCAATGACGAGAAGGTCGTCGACATCGGTATTCAGCGCACCCTGGAGGCGCTGGCCGAGCGGGTCGAGTCCGGTCAGGACGCCCACGTCCTGCTGGGCAGCCACGACGGCGACTACATCCCCCACATCGAGCGGCTCCTGCAGGCCGGCGCCACGGTGGGGATCCTGTGCTTCCGCGAGTTCCTCAACGCCCAGCTGGCCGCCCTGGAGGGCGAGGGCCTGACGATCTACGACCTGGAGAGTGACGTCAAGGCCTTCACCATCCCGCTACCGCGCGTGTGCATCATCCCGCTGGAGGACTTCGACCCTCTCGCCTTCCTCTGACCCGACGGCGGGGCGGCGACAGGTGTCGCCTCATGTCACAGCCCGACTCACCGGAGAGTCGCCGGCGATCGCCCCGGTTCACGTGGCAGCCACACAGCCCCCAGTTTTGTGGGAATTCCAAGACTTCCTGGGTCTACAATTGGTGTGAGGTCATACGAACCACTTGACCTATCAACAGCGACCGTTCGGAAGCCATACAGGAAACGACCAGAAACTGAAGGAATGGTGAGACTCA
>ERZ773213.1166-NODE-1166-length-14288-cov-29.158926_pt1 | contig 14288 bp, 10 predicted proteins | sample MGYA00580996_ERZ773213 | MGnify/ENA primary metagenome ERZ773213 (study PRJEB29015, sample SAMEA2738152) | human oral metagenome | biome: human oral; feature: human-associated habitat; material: saliva | place: China | collected 2197 ...
CTCATGACCATAATGGAACAATCAACTATGTTCGTAAGGAAGTTGGTGAGACTACTGCACCAATTACTAGCTACTTTGCTCAGGTTCAGGATGATCCATCTATTCAAATCGTTAATAATGCACAACTATGGTATGCTAAGAAACAAGTAGCTGGAACAGCAGATGAGAATCTTCCACTCCTCTCAGCAGCTGCACCGTTCAAGGCAGGGACTCGTGGAGATGCGACCTACTATACCGATATCCCAGCTGGGCCATTGGCCATTAAGAACGTCGCAGACCTCTATCTCTACGACAATGTTACTGCCCTACTCAAAGTGACTGGGGCACAAATTAAAGAATGGTTGGAAATGTCTGCAGGACAGTTCAATCAAATTGATCCTAACAGCAAAGAACCACAACAACTCATTAACAGTAGCTATCGCTCATACAATTACGATGTGATTGATGGGTTGACTTATAAGTTTGATTTGACACAACCTAACAAATACGATCGCGAAGGTAAGTTGGTTAACCCAGATGCTAGCCGTGTTCGTGACTTGGCTTATCAAGGGAAACCTATTGATTTGAATCAGACTTTCCTTGTAGTGACTAACAACTATCGTGCGACTGGGAACTTCCCTGGTGTTAAAGATGCTGCCGAAAAACGCCTCCTCAATCTTGAGAATCGTCAGGCCATCATTGATTATATCGTTAGCGAGAAGACAATTAACCCAACTGCCGATGGAAATTGGAGTTTCGTCCCTAATATTACGAATGCAGATATCCGTTTTGCCTCATCTGACAATGCGCGTGCCCACCTTGCTGGTCAGGATGCCATTAGTTATGTAGGACCATCAACACAAGCAGGATTTGCAGAGTATCGTTTGGTTGTTAAGGAAAAGGCAAATCAAGTTGAGGATACGACTAATAAAGAATCTGAGAAGTCACCAAAAGGTGTTGAGACAGCAGACCAAACTAAGCGTGAGACACCAAAAGCTACTGTAGTCGCCAGCATGGCTAAATCTGCTCCAGCTATCCAGTTGTCAAACGCTCAAGTTGTTATCTTGCCTCAAGCTCAAGTACAAGAAACTCAAGGTTCAAGTTCAGATAAGACCTTGCCAAACACTGGTTCAGACGAATCTGTGTCAGCAACTTTAGCAGGTCTGGTTCTTATGACCTTGGCTGGATTCTTTGGAATCAAAAAACACGAAAAAAATTAAGCAAAGGAAAAAGCCCTGATAGGGGCTTTTTTGCTCTAGTTTTAGCGTTGGTTAAAGTTCTTTTGTGCTTCTAGGATAATAGGTGCCAGACGTTCGATATCGGACTGTGTGCCGCGTAGCTCGAAGTCTCCCAACATTGGAAAGCCAAAACGTTGACTGTACTGTTTGGCGGTTAGGCAGTACTGGTTATTGAAGTTACGGTTACCAGAACCGATGATACCAAAGCAATGTTTGTGATTGTCATGGGCTGCGATAAAGTCACCTAGTGGATTGGTTAGGATTTCAACATCTCCATTGTCAACGCCATTTCCTCCTTCAAGGTAGGTTGGCAAGAGTGCGACAAAGGGTTCATCTACTTGGAAGGTTTCATGATTAAGCTCTTTAATATTGATTTGGCGACATTCAATCCCGTGGTTGAGGGACAGATAGTCAGACATACGTTTGACAAAGCTTTGGGTATTACCGCTTAGACTAATATAAACGAGGGTAAGTTGAGACATAAGCGTCCTCTTTCTATCTATATCTTGTGTTTGTTCAATCATTCTAACACAAGATATTGTGCTTTTCAAGTTAGCTCCTTGCGGTTAAGAATTGCCTATCTAGCTCTTTTTCTTTACTTGTAAAAGTGATAAAATAAAGGTTATTAAAAGAAGCGAAGGAAGAAATCATGGCTAAAGATAAAAATGTAACAGGAGAAGAAATTTTAGACATTTGCTCGGCCTACATGTCAGCAGATGATTTGAAATTAGTTGAAAAAGCCTGGCATTATGCGACAGATGCTCATAGTGGGCAATCTCGTCAGTCAGGAGAACCTTATATTATTCACCCTATTCAAGTGGCAGGTATCCTGGCAGATCTCCATCTTGATGCAGTGACAGTAGCCTGTGGTTTCTTACACGATGTCGTTGAAGACACCGAAAAAACGCTTGATGATTTGGAAGCGGATTTTGGTACGGATGTACGAAATATCGTGGACGGTGTTACTAAGCTTGGTAAGGTTGAGTACAAGTCTCACGAGGAGCAGTTGGCTGAAAATCACCGTAAGATGCTTATGGCCATGTCTAAGGATATCCGTGTCATCTTGGTTAAATTGGCCGACCGTTTGCACAATATGCGTACCCTTAAGCATCTTCGTAAGGATAAGCAAGAGCGCATTTCTCGCGAAACTATGGAAATCTATGCTCCTTTGGCCCACCGTCTGGGTATTAGTCGTATCAAATGGGAATTGGAAGACATGTCCTTCCGTTACCTTAATGAGGTGGAATTCTACAAGATTTCTCACATGATGAAGGAAAAACGTCGTGAGCGTGAGGAACTTGTGGACGAGATTGTCGATAAAATTAAGACCTATACAGCTGAACAAGGACTTGTTGGTGATGTGTATGGTCGTCCAAAGCATATTTACTCTATTTATCGTAAGATGCGCGACAAGAAAAAGCGCTTTGATCAAATCTATGATTTGATTGCCATCCGTTGTGTTATGGAGACGCATAGTGATGTTTACGCCATGTTGGGATACATCCATGAACTCTGGCGTCCGATGCCTGGCCGTTTTAAAGACTATATTGCCAATCCTAAATCCAATGGTTACCAGTCTATCCATACAACGGTTTATGGGCCAAAAGGACCTATTGAAATTCAAATCCGTACCAAGGAAATGCACCAAGTTGCCGAATACGGGGTTGCAGCTCACTGGGCTTACAAGAAAGGTATCAAGGGCAAGGTAGATTCGAAAGAGTCTGCTTTGGGAATGAACTGGATTAAAGATCTTGTTGAACTTCAAGACGCCTCAAATGGTGATGCTATGGGGTTTGTTGACTCTGTTAAAGAGGATATCTTCTCAGAGCGTATTTATGTCTTTACGCCAAATGGTGCTGTTCAGGAACTGCCTAAAGATTCAGGACCTATTGACTTTGCCTATGCCATCCATACCCAAGTCGGTGAGAAGGCTACAGGTGCTAAGGTTAATGGCCGTATGGTGCCCTTGACTGCCAAACTCAAGACAGGTGATGTGGTTGAGATTGTCACCAATGCCAATTCCTTTGGTCCTAGCCGTGACTGGATTAAGATGGTTAAGACCACCAAGGCCAGAAATAAAATTCGTCAATTCTTTAAAAATCAGGACAAGGAAGCCTCTATCACCAAGGGTCGTGAGCTTTTGATTGCCTACTTCCAAGAGCATGGCTATATTGCCAATAAGTACCTAGACAAGAAACATATTGAGGAAATTCTCCCTCGTATGAGTGTGCGTAGTGAAGAAGCTCTCTATGCCGCTGTTGGTTTTGGTGAAATTAGTGCCGCTGCTGTTTTCAATCGTTTGACGGAAAAAGAACGCCGTGAAGAAGAGCGTGCGAAGGCAAAAGCTGAAGCTGAAGAGCTAATGAACGGTGGTGAAGTTAAGACTGAGAAGAAAGAAGTTCTCAAGGTTAAGAGTGAAAATGGCGTCATCATTCAAGGTGCTTCAGGTCTACTCATGCGTATCGCTAAGTGCTGTAACCCAGTACCTGGAGATGAGATTGAAGGTTATATCACCAAGGGCCGTGGAATTGCTATTCACCGTTCCGATTGTAATAATATCAAGAGTCAAGAAGGTTATGAGCAACGTTTAATCGAAGTGGAGTGGGATGAACGTAATGCCAATAAATCTTATTTGGCAGAGATTGACATCTATGGCCTTAACCGTTCTGGTCTGTTGAATGATGTTCTTCAAATCTTGTCAAATACGACCAAGAGCATTGCTACGGTTAATGCACAACCGACTAAGGACATGAAGTTTGCCAATATTCACGTTAGCTTTGAAATTGCAAACCTTATTGAATTGACTGGTCTTGTGGATAAGATTAAAATTATTCCTGACGTTTACAGTGTTAAACGTACGAATGGGTAAGGAGTTACTGCGATGAAGATTGTAATTCAGCGCGTGCAAAGTGCCTCTGTAGTTATTGAGGATTGTACGGTTGGCGCTATTAAGCAGGGACTCTTACTCTTGGTTGGAGTTGGTCCAGAGGACACCAAAGAGGACCTAGAGTATGCAGTTCGTAAGATTGTCAATATGCGCATTTTTTCAGATGAAGATGGCAAGATGAATCTTTCTGTTAAAGATATTGGCGGCCAGATTTTGTCGATTTCTCAGTTTACGCTTTTTGCAGATACGAAAAAAGGGAATCGACCAGCATTTACGGGTGCTGCAAAGCCTGACATGGCTAGCCAGCTCTATGACGATTTCAACCAATCCTTGTCAACTCATGTTCCTGTAGAAAGAGGACGCTTTGGTGCAGATATGCAGGTTAGTCTGGTTAATGACGGACCTGTGACCATTATTTTAGATACCAAAAATCGATAAACAAACCATTTCTCGCCTTGTGTGAGAGGTGGATTTTTTTTATTCTCTCACATGAACTATTTAGGTGATGGATTTTCATTATTTGGGATTTATTTTTGTCATTTTAAGTAGACTGAATCAAGTGAATATTTAATGAAATTAGAAAATGTTGTTCTCAAATTTCTGAAAAAACCTGACCATTCATGATGAAAAAATTACCGTTTACGAGGATTACCGGAAATTCCCTTGTTTTACAAAAAAGATTAAGTTAACATTAGTTTCATAAGAAACACCAAGCGATTTTTATGAAACTAAAAATAACTCGAGTTTACAGCATGCAAATACAAATAGTGATAATTTGAAACGCCGAGGTGATTTAAACTTTTTTAGAGGGATAGAGAGATATGTCAAAGAAAGTAGCGTCAACTAAATTATTATCAGGTTTGTTTGTAGCCGGTGGTGTCCTAGGGATGAATCAGGTCGCCAAGGCAGATAACGTGGTCAGTTCAGAAGCAACAAAACCAGTTATTACAACTGAAGCAGATAACTTGGTGGTGGTACCAACTGAGGCCGTTGCTCCAGTAGCGACAACAGAAGTAGGTCCATCATCTGCTGCTGTTGCGACAGATACTGCAACAACAGCGACAGCTTCTACAATCTTTTCACAAGCTGTGCCAGCAGAGAGTGCTAGCTCAGAAACGCTTGTATCCAGTGAAGCACTAGCTCCTGAGTCAGCTGCTGTGGAAACCATCACATCATCATCTGATAATGCTACTGAAGCAGGACGCCATTCAACTGCTCAAGTAACACCAGTTACAGAAGTGACAGAGCAAAACTTGAATGGTGATGCTTACTTGACAGATCCAGAAACAACAAAAGCAGCTTATAGCAAGACAGATGGTGATATTAATTATTCCGTTGTTGTATCTAATCCAACAGCAGAAACTAAGACGATGACTGTCAACTTGACACTTCAACATGCTTCAGAAATTATCGGTCAAGATAACGTTGACCTTACGCTAGCGGCAGGAGCTTCAGCTAAGGTTTCAAACTTGACAGTAGCGTCAGAGTGGTTGACAAACAATACAGGTTACTTGGTGACAATCAGTGTCAACGATAAATCAGGTAGTACTTTGTCAAGCAAGCGTGCTGGCTTGTCTGTTGAAGATGATTGGACAGTTTTCCCACGTTACGGTATCGTAGCAGGTTCGCCAACTGATCAAAATAGTATTCTTGTTAAAAATCTTGAAGCCTACCGTAAAGAGCTTGAGCTCATGAAGTCTATGAATATCAATTCATATTTCTTCTATGATGCTTATAATGAAGCTACAGATCCTTTCCCAGAAGGTGTCGATAGCTTTGTTCAAAAATGGAATACCTGGAGTCACACTCAGGTTGACACTAAGGCTGTTAAAGAATTGGTTGACCAAGTTCATAAGTCAGGTGCTGTTGCCATGCTTTATAACATGATTTCAGCAGATTCAAATCCAAAGAATCCAGCCCTTCCACTTGCTGCTTTGGCTTATAACTTCTACGATAGCTTTGGTAAGAAGGGTGAACCGATGACTTACACTATCGGTGATAATCCAACTCAAGTTTACTATGATCCGGCGAATCCAGATTGGCAAAAATACATCGCAGGTGTCATGAAATCAGCTATGGATCGTATGGGATTCGATGGTTGGCAAGGTGATACAATTGGTGACAACCGTGTGACTGATTATGAGCACCGTAACAGTACAGACGAGGCTGACTCACACATGATGTCTGATTCATATGCGTCATTTATTAATGCCATGAAAGACCTCATCGGTGAAAAGTACTACATCACAATCAATGATGTTAATGGTGGTAATGATGATAAACTAGCCAAGGCACGTCAAGATGTTGTGTATAATGAGCTTTGGACAAACGGTGGTTCAGTTATTCCAGGACGTATGCAGGTTGCCTATGGTGATTTGAAAGCACGTATCGATATGGTACGCAATAAAACTGGTAAATCACTTATCGTTGGTGCCTACATGGAAGAACCAGGTATTGACTATACTGTTCCTGGCGGAAAAGCAACTAACGGTGCGGGTAAAGATGCCCTTGCTGGTAAACCATTGCAAGCTGATGCGACACTTCTCGTAGATGCGACAGTAGCTGCAGCCGGTGGCTATCACATGTCCATTGCAGCCCTTGCCAATGCTAATGCAGCCCTTAACGTTCTTCAAAGTGCCTATTACCCAACGCAATACCTCAGTGTAGCTAAGGACACTATTCGTAAGCTTTACAATTACCAACAGTTCATCACTGCTTATGAAAATCTTCTCCGTGGTGAGGGTGTGACAAACAGCACTCAGGCTGTATCTACAAAGAATGCTTCTGGTGAAATCCTTTCTAAAGATGCTCTTGGTGTGACAGGAGATCAAGTTTGGACATTTGCTAAATCAGGAAAAGGTTTCTCAACTGTTCAAATGATTAACATGATGGGCATCAATGCGGGCTGGCATAATGAAGAGGGTTATGCGGACAATAAAACACCGGACGCACAAGAAAATCTCACAGTTCGTCTTAGCCTAGCAGGTAAAACAGCTCAAGAAGCAGCTAAAATTGCTGATCAAGTCTATGTGACATCACCAGATGATTGGGCAACTTCAAGCATGAAGAAGGCACAAGCAAGCCTTGAAACAGATGAAAATGGTCAACCAGTGCTTGTCATTTCAGTTCCTAAACTAACTCTTTGGAACATGCTTTATATCAAGGAAGACACAACAGCAACACCGGTAGAACCAGTTACTAACCAAGCTGGTAAGAAAGTAGATAATACCGTAACATCTGAAGCAAGCTCAGAAACAGCTAAATCAGAAAATACAACAGTAAATAAAGGTTCAGAGGCTCCAACTGATACGAAACCATCTGTTGAAGCTCCTAAACTAGATGAAACAACTAAACCAGCACCATCAGTTGACGAGTTAGTAAACTCAGCAGCTGTTCCAGTGGCGATAGCTGTGTCAGAGACCGCACATGATAAGAAAGATGACAACTCAGTATCTAATACGGATCAAGGTACAGTAGCATCAGATTCAATCACTACACCAGCTTCAGAGGCTACAAGCACAGCTGCCTCAACAGTCTCATCAGAAGTATCAGAAGGTGCAATAGTATCATCGGAAGCATCAGAAACTGAAAATAGTTCAGCAGCATCAACTTCAGAGTCAGCAATTCCAACGACGACAGCAATTTCAGAATCACATGCAGTAGTTGAACCAGTGGCTTCTTTGACAGAATCAGAGAGTCAGGCAAGCACTAGCCTTGTTTCAGAAACTACAAGCACAATTGTCTCAGTTGCTCCGTCAGAAGTATCAGAAAGCACAACAGTATCATCGAAGGTCTCAGAAACTGATATTATCTCAGAAACATCAACTTCAGAGACTTCAGCATCTGAATCAGAGAATTCAATCAGCACAGTCGTTTCAGAATCAGAAGTAGTTGAAGAACCAGCTGTTTCATTGACAGAATCAGAAAGTCAAGTGAGCACTTCAGAAGTGACTTCGGCGATTTCAGAAACAGTAAGCACATCAGAGGAAGTCATCCTTGATGGACTATCAGAAAACATCAATAGTTGGAATAGACTCTCTGTAGCTCCTCGCGTCTCAGAAACCTTACCAAGTACTTCTGAAACGATTACAGAAGCAGCATCACTCTTTAGCAACTATGCAAGATATTCAGAAACAGCAAGCTCAGAATCTCACTCTATGGTAGCAGCTTCTTCAGAAGTTTCTATTGAAAAATTAGCAGTATCTATCTTGAAAGATACTGAGGGTGGCTTGTACGATGCAACAACAATCAGAAATATTGTTGAGATGATTGATAGCATTACAACAAATGTCAGCTATACTCGCAGTAGCCGTCAAGACCTTGTCAATACAGCTTCGTCAGATAATACTTACAATGGTAGTCAAGATCTTAACCTTGCAAGTAAGACAACGACGCAAGCAGGTGAAAAAGGAACAACTGAAGATCTTAAGGCTACAATTGCTAAAACAGCAAAATCTCACAAGTGGGGAGAACATGCTGTAGCTATCCTTACAGCTATTGTCCTTGCAGGTGCGGCAACCCTTGCAGCTCTTCGTAACTTCTTGATGTCAAAAAAAGTTGATAAATAATAAGTAGAACTCTTTGTGTAAACAAGGAGTTTTCTTTATACTGGCTGCTATTTTTTCTGAAAATTGTGATACAATAGAAATAGTTTGAATATTGTGTCAAAGGAGAGCCAATGATTACTGCAAATGATATCGTAAAGGCTAATGAAGTCTTAAAAAACGTGGTGGAACGCACACCACTAGATTTTGATCGCTACCTATCTGAAAAATACGGGGCGACCATTTATATTAAAAAAGAAAATATGCAAAAGGTACGCTCTTTCAAATTGCGTGGAGCCTACTATGCTATCCATCAATTGAGTGATGAGGATAAGGCGCGTGGTGTGGTTTGTGCATCAGCCGGAAACCATGCTCAGGGGGTTGCCTACACTTGTAACGAGATGAAGATTCCGGCAACCATCTTTATGCCAGTAACAACACCTCTCCAAAAAATTGGTCAAGTCCGTTTCTTTGGTGGCAAGTTTGTAACAATCAAATTGGTGGGAGATACCTTTGATGCTTCTGCCCAAGCAGCGCAGGAATATACCAAGTCTGAAGGGATGACTTTCATTGATCCATTCGACGATTATAATGTCCAAGCGGGGCAAGGAACTGTTGCTTATGAAATTTATGAGCAGGCTCAAGAGGAAGGTGTTTCCTTCGATAGTATCTTGGTTCCAGTAGGTGGTGGCGGCCTTATCTCTGGTGTAGCTACCTATATCAAGGATGTAGCACCGTCTATGGAGGTTATTGGTGTTGAGGCTAGTGGTGCTCGTAGTATGCGTGCTGCCTTTGACCGTGGTTATCCTGTAAAACTCGAAGAAATTGATAAGTTTGCGGACGGGATTGCTGTTCAAAAGGTAGGTGTCAAGACCTATGAAGTCGCACGTAAATATGTTGACCGCCTCTTGGGAGTTGATGAAGGATTGATTTCAGAAACCCTAATTGATATGTACTCTAAGGTTGGTACCATTGCAGAACCCGCAGGTGCGGCATCAGTGGCAGCTTTGGAAGTGATCAAAGATGAGATTAAAGGAAAAACCATCGTCTGCATCATTTCAGGTGGTAACAATGACATCAACCGTATGCCAGAGATGGAAGAACGTGCGCTTATCTACGATGGTATCAAGCATTACTTTGTGGTTAACTTCCCACAACGTCCTGGTGCCCTTCGTGAATTTGTAAATGATATCTTGGGACCAAATGATGATATCACTCGTTTTGAGTACATCAAACGTGCTAATAAAGGAAAAGGTCCGGTTCTCATTGGTATAGCTCTTAGTGATAAGAACGACTATGATGGACTTCTCGAGCGTCTTTCGGCCTTTGACCCAAGTTATATCAACCTTCACGGTAACGAAACACTATACAATATGCTTGTCTGAGGACAGGTTCAGACAATGAAAAAAGAATCGACGAAGTCGGTTCTTTTCTACTTTGACTTAGCTATAAAGTGGTACTAATGCCTTATCTTCAAACTAAAACCCCAGTATTTCTACTGAGGTTTTCTTTATTCGATAATTAAGAGTCCATCTTTGATGGCGAATGGATTGTCTTTATTGATGCGGTCGTAGAACATGATACCGTTAGTATGGTCGATTTCATGTTGAACAACGATTGAGTTGTAACCACGGAGTTTAACACGTTGCTTTTCGCCCTCTTTGTTGAAGTATTCAACAGTTACTCGAGCATGACGAACCACGTAACCAGGAACATCGCGGTCAACTGAGAGGCATCCTTCGCCATCGCCCAAAGCAGCATCCTGAACAGAATGGGCAACTACTTTAGGATTGTACATGATTTCTTGAAGGCTATATGCTTCTTTTGGTGGATTACCTTCAGCGTCTTCAGGGTTTGGAACGAGAACAGCGATAATGCGTTTTGAAATATCTAATTGAGGGGCTGCAAGACCGACTCCCCCACGAAGCCCCATTTTTTCGGCAATAACAGGATCTTGTGAGTTACGAAGAAACTGCATCATTTTTTCACCTAGGATAATGTCTTCGTCTGATAGTGGGAAGGTTACATCTTCAGCGACAGCACGCAAGGTTGGGTTTCCTTCGCGAATGATATCATTCATATCAATCATATGGCTGGCGCGGATAATTTTGGTTTGAGCGTCCATTTGTTTACCTCTATTTTCTTTGATTTACTTGTTTATAACTATAGCACAAAAGGGTTGAAAATTAAACCATCAAGGGTTAAAGTGAGGCTTTTTCTAATCGATAAAAGCCAGTTTTTCCAAGGTTTGTCTCTCTAAAATACGATAGGTTTTAAAGGCCTCTTTTTCGATAATTCCCTGATCGATAAATTGTTTGATAACTCGCTGTACATGACGATAGCTAGTCCCAAAACGGGAAGCTAAAATGGATGGTGATAATTGAAAGATATTCTCTTCTTCACTATTCAAAATATGGGTGGCCAGACGCTCTTTGACAGAGTAACTCGCATTTGTTGAAGCAGTAATACCTTGCTTATGCAGTGCCATAGCCAGGTTACGTCCAATTTGGTAGAGAAAAACAGGGTCTTTGAGGAGTTCTTCTTTATTATTTAATGGGAGCTGAACTGCTTGAACCTCTTCTAAAGCAATGACTGATGATCCTGCTGGTTGGTTGGTCATAAGTTCTACATCTCCCAATATTTGAGGTTGATTGAGCGTTTCTAGGATATGTTCTTTACCATTGAAGAGAGAACGAACAATTTTTACCTTTCCTGATAAAATGTAGGTCAGCTCAGTGATAGCTTGCCCTTGGGTACAAATATAATCGTTCTTTTGAAAGGTGACTTTCTGTAATTGGTTGAGGTAGGGGGGTGGAAAGACCTGGTCAAGTTGAGGTCTTATGGTATGATTACGCATACATCTCCTTTTTTAGGACCTAGGTCCTATTTTTTAAAGTCTCCTTAGATTATAATGAAAAAATAACTATTAGACAAGTAAGGAAAGGATGTTCTTATCCCTATATTATGACACGAATTTTAGAAAAAATGAGCCTACTTGGGCTATCCTTGCTCTTGATTTCGGCCTTTTCGATTTCAACAGCATTACCACCTATGTTGGACTACTATAGCCCAACCTTTTCTGCCGCGCAAGTGGAGCTTTTAGTATCTGTCCCTTCATTTTCCGTAGTCGCGATGCTCTTACTTAATTCATTTATTGACAAATGGCTAAGTGATAGACAGCTAATTGTGACTGGATTGCTCTTACTTAGTAGTGCTGGGATTTTTCCTTTTTTTGTACAAGCCTATCCTCTTGTCTTACTGTCACGTATTGCTTTTGGAATGGGGATTGGTCTTATCAATGCTAAGGCGATTGCCATCATCAGTCAACGTTATCAAGGTAAAGAGCGAGTTCAGATGTTAGGTATTCGTGGCTCCATGGAGTTGATTGGTGGAGCTTCTTGTTCTCTTTTAGTTGGACAATTACTGAAAATTCATTGGACCTTTGCCTTTCTTATCTATGGTTTTGGTTTTGTGATTTTGATTATGTATCTCCTTTTTGTGCCAACGATGGAGCAGGTGGAGAAGAAGCAGATTACAAAAAGAAAACAAGTTCTGAACAAAAAAGACCTTGGTATGATTCTTGGCATGGCTCTTTTAGCAGGTTTTGTCATCTGTATCAATTCTTCGATTAGTTTGCGCGTGCCTCTGTTTCAAGTTGCTGGTAAGACTATTGAGAGTGGTCAATCAGCCTTAGTACTGAGTTTAGAGCAGGGAATTGGAATTGTAGCTGGACTGAGTTTCGCCTCGCTTATAGGACATTTTAAAAATCGTCTTTTGCCTATAGTGATGTTCTTGTTAGCGGTTTGTCTCTTTGGGATGTCAGTGGCTGGTAACTTACCGATTTTGATTTTATCTTCAGTTGGTGTTGGTTTCTTTTATAGTATTATTTTGACAATTATCTTTAACCGACTTTCTGAGTCTATTGCTAGAAATCTGTTGAACAAGGCGACAGCCTATGTCCTCTTAGGGTGTAACCTAGGGTCAGCCATTTCCCCTTATGTTTTGAAATTGTTAGCACTCATATCTCCAAGTTTTAGTTGGATTTTTCTAGCCTATGCAATCGTAAGTTTCCTACTTTTCCTTGGATTCTTTCTGAATGCAAAAATGGCCAAAAAAGTCTAAGCTTCAAAAACTTAATCAGTGAAATCTTGCGATTGACAAAGATTAGTAGATGAGCTAAAATAGAGAGGTCGTAAAGACAAACCAACTCTTTCTTGGTTTTAGGAGAGCCAATCCTAAGACTCGGATGGAGCAAAAAAAGGAGAAAAAACATGGCAATCTCAAAAGAGAAAAAAAATGAAATCATTGCTCAATACGCACGTCACGAAGGTGACACTGGTTCAGTAGAGGTTCAAGTTGCTGTCCTTACTTGGGAAATCAACCACCTTAACGAACACATCAAACAACACAAAAAAGACCACGCTACTTACCGTGGTTTGATGAAAAAAATCGGTCACCGTCGTAACTTGTTGGCATACCTTCGCCGCACAGACGTTAACCGTTACCGTGAGTTGATCAGCTCACTCGGACTTCGTCGTTAATTCAAGATACAAGTGCTTAGGCCTTGTTCAATTGAATACACGAAAATGGAACTGCTCTATGATGGGGCAGTTTTTCTTTTTCACTAGGATTTTAGCCCGAGTTCAAAACAGCTCTCTAGATATAGAGGGCTGTTTTTCTGTATTCATATAAAACTTTCTGACGATGATTAATCTATAGAACAAAAAAACTCCAAAATTAATTCTGGAAGTTTTTTAACTTAAAATCTTTTTGATAACTGTTTGAAATTGAGGGAGTTGATGGATAGCAGTTCCGACAAGGATACCTAACATATTTAAGGTGATATCTCCCAAATCAAATACTCCTAAATGTCCGAAGTACTGAATGGATTCGACGGAGAAAAGGGTAAGGAGACAGAGTAGGAGATTACTCAATCGTGAAGAAAAGAGGAGTCCCAGAGGGATAAATATTAACAGGTTCATGATGGGAACGAAGTGGCTGCCCCAGTATAATTCCCGAGCGAAGGAAAGGGGGTTAAGTGAGAGACCTTGGGTACCAATGTTTTTCAAGAAAAGTAGGTAGAAGAGAGCAAGAAAGTAAATGAAGTAGAGTAGGAGCAGTGTCTGTTTTTTCAGCTTTCTAGTCAGAAGGAGTTTCAAAAAAGCGTAGACAAAGTAACTCAGTAGGACAATAATGACTAGGTTGAGTAAGACTTGAAAGTAGGAGCCATAATGGGCGATGTAATGAACGTACTGTTCGAGATGCCCCCTATAAAACCAATAAGACAAGGCCAGTGAGAGCATTCCTAGTAAGATGTTACTCAATGTTTTTAATGTTTTTGCCACTTTGCTCCTCCATTTGCATATGATGAGTACACATTATATCAAAAAAACGTTTAAAGAAAGTTAAGAAACTGTAACGAAGTTTTGATAGAATAAAAGGATAAGGCAGAATCAAAGACTAAAAAAGGACTTTGAAACAGCAACTCTACTTTTGACTAACAATTTAATGATTTTTGTAAACAGGCTATGAAAGCTTATAAAATAATTAAATTTTAAAAATTAGGAGTCAGCACCTTGTTTCAAGATTATTAAAATGTTATTATATAGTAGTGAATTTTTAACATAAAAAGGAGTTCGT
>ERZ773213.1168-NODE-1168-length-14272-cov-10.747134_pt1 | contig 14272 bp, 13 predicted proteins | sample MGYA00580996_ERZ773213 | MGnify/ENA primary metagenome ERZ773213 (study PRJEB29015, sample SAMEA2738152) | human oral metagenome | biome: human oral; feature: human-associated habitat; material: saliva | place: China | collected 2197 ...
GACGATGATCGACGTCGCCCTGTCCGACCCGCAGGCCTCAGCCGAGGACCTGCGCCGGGTGCTGACCCGGGTCCTGGAGACCAACCGCGCCAACCGGGAGACGATCGACGCCCTGCTGGACCTGGCCGACGCCCAGTCCGGCAAGCTGGCCCACGAGGACGTGGACATGGAGGCCACGGTCCGTGACGCCCTGGGCCTCATCGCTCCCGAGGTCGCTGAGCGCCACCTTCACGTCTCCACCCATCTGCTGCCCGCCCGGGTCCCCGGGGATCCGGTGCTGCTGCGCCAGAGCGTCTCCAACCTGCTGCGCAATGCGGCCCGCTACAACGTCGAGGGCGGCCGCATCACCGTGGGCATGGCGCGTCTGGACGACGGCATGCGCCTGACGATCCGCAACGAGGGCCCCGTCGTGGCGGCCGAGAGCGTGGAGTCCCTGCGCGAGCCCTTCGTGCGCGGTGAGGGGCGGGGGCGGACCCGAGGCTCCGGACACGGACTGGGCCTGGCCATCGTGACGGCGGTGGCCACCGCGCACGGCGGCGAGCTGCGTCTGAGCGCCAACCCCGACGGCGGGCTGACGGCCGTCCTCGAGCTGCCGGTGGGAGGGGCCGAGGACGACTCGGGCGCAGGCGGCTCCAACGACTGACGGTCGCCGGCCACGAGGGCCGGCGACCGTCAGGGTCGAGCAGCTGGCTGCGGCGGAGACGAGACCCCGCCGGGCGGCGACTAGTTCTTCTTGCCGGAGTTGATGACCAGCTCGATGAAGAGGCGGATGAGGCCGATCTCAGCGACGACCCAGGGGGCATCGAAGAGCAGGCTCAGCAGGAACCTGCCGAAGTTGAAGTTCCCGCCCTCCAGCTGGATGTCGTGGCCACCGGTGAGGTCGCCGGCCTTGTAAGCCGAGTAGAGCCAGCTCACGACCAGGGCGATGGCGGCGATGTAGAAGAGCACCTTGCCGAACTTCTCGGCGAAGGGCTTGGCGGTGTCGAAGAGGTTGCCCATGAAGCTGTCCCCCGCCGGAGCCTGCGGGAAGGGCTGGCCGGGGGCGCCGGGAGCAGCAGGCGCGCCGGGAGCGCCCTGGAACTGCTGCTGGGGCGGGTAGGGCTGCCCCGGGGCCGGAGCCGAGGGCGCCGAGGGCTGCTGCTGGTAGAAGGGCTGACCAGGGTTGGGGGGCTGAGTCATGAGGACTGTTCGCTTCCTTCAGAGTTGGGGACGCAGGCAGGCTACCGTGTCAACGATGCCCTGTGAAACGCTCAAGTCACCCCTCACGTTCTGCGAGGCGACTCACAGTCCTCAGGACATGGTGCGATGACGCGCCCTGAAGGCGGTCAACGGGCCATCCCACCATACAGAATCCCTGAAGGCCGTGGTGGGCAGGCACCCGCCGGCCCGCGGGGAAGCCCTCCCCATCGTCCTGGGCGCCTATCTGTGTTCCGGGCTCTCAGCGCACCAGGTCGTAGGTGCTGGAGGTGCCCACCGGTGAGGCCGGGGTCGCAGGGGCAGGAGGGGCCGCCAGCCGGCGTCGGCGCTCACTGCGGGCCACGGCGGTGCGCAGCAGGGTCTCGAAGGGGCCGGCGTGACCGCCGCGCTCCAGGGCTGCGCACAGACCGACTGTCACCAGCCAGACCGCCAGCGCGATCCCGGCGGCCCGGGCCTCGCCCAGGTGGAGCTCGATCCCGGTCAGGGCGGGCAGGACCATGAAGATGATGGCGAAGAGGAAGGTCTGGCTCAGGTAGGCCGTCATGGAGCGGCGCCCCACACTGGAGGCCAGCCGGCGCAGCCCCGTCAACCGGCCATCCGGCCTCGGCCCGCCGGCGTACAGGGCCAACAGCGCCAACCAGCCGCAGGCCCCGGCCACGCCCGTGGCCGCGTGAAGGGGCATGGTCCAGGCGACCAGGGAGCCGCCCGCGGCCCACACGGCGAACCCGATACCGCCCGCGGCACCGAGCCCCAGACCGCCCAGGCCGACGGCGACCAGGAGCCGGCGGTGGCGCTCGGGGTGGGTGATGAGATCGGTGTCGGCCAGCCGGGCACCGAGGAACATCGCCGGAACGATCATGGAGAAGAACAGTGCCGAGACCAGGCTTCCGCCCCAGGCCAGGAGTCCGTCGGAGACGTAGGACAGGACCGTATCGGTCGAGGCGCCGGCCCCCTGGTGCGCGTCAGTCGCCGAGGTCGTGCCCTGGGAGGCCAGGAAGCTGCCCATGTTGAGGAAGGTGGTGGTGCCGGCAACAACGACGATGGTGCAGAAGGCCACGGCCCGTTTCCAGTGCTTGCGGGCGATCCAGCCGGCGAAGATGACGGCGACCAGGCCGTAGGGGCCGATGATGTCACCGGAGAAGAGCACGGCGTGCACGGCGCCGAAGAGGATCATCCACAGGCCCCGACGCCGCACCAGTCGACGCGCATCGACGGTGGCCTGCTCACGGGCCCAGGCCGCCTCTTGTGACGTCGGCTCACGGCCGTCCTCCACGCCGGGCAGGGAGCTGAGGTAGGACGCGGCACCGGAGGCGATGCGCCGGTTGACCATGGTGACCAGTCCGAAGCCGAAGAGCATCGCGAACAGCGGGTAGGCGCGCGAGTCGACCAGGAGGGAGCGCACCCACAGCCATGCCGTGTCGACCGCGTCAGATGGGGCGGAAGCGTGCGTCACATCGGTCCAGAAGGGGAGGTTGGCCAGGGCGATGAGCAGGAGCATGAAGCCACGGGCCACGTCCGGGGCGGGATAGCGCACCCCCCGAGTGCCGGTGAATGACGTCGCAAGTTTCATGCCCTCCACGTTAGGGATCAGCCGCCAGAGCCACCTCCCCCTCCGGGGCCATCGTGGCAGGCTGATCCTCTCCTCCCCGGAGAGTGGACCGAGCCCTGGTCCTCCTCCCGGAGGACCAGGGCTCTTCCCTCTTGCGATGGCATCGGGCACCCGACCCGCTCTCAGGCTCCCGCGGTAACCGGGGCGCTCGTCGACCGACCGAGGAACTGGGCCGCGCGCTGGGCGGGGATCTGCTGGGGGAACGGGTTCGTGCGGCTGCGCTCGCTGCGAGCGACGGCGATGCGCAGGAGGGACTCGAAGGGACCGGGCATGCCGAGCCGCTCAAGCACCGCGCACAGGACCACGGTCGTCAGCCAGACCATCACCGCCACTGCGGCGGATGCCACCACTCCCAGCTCCAGGGGCCTCCCGGTCAGCCGCGGCGCGATGACGAAGATGCCGGCGAACATGACCGTCTGGGACAGGTAGGCGGTCATGGAGCGGCGCCCCACGTTGGACAGCAGCCACCTGAGGCCGGTCAGCCGGTTGTCCGACGTCGGCCCGCCGGCGTAGAAGGCCAGAACGGCGAGCCAGCCGCAGCCCCCGGCCAGGCCCAGGACCGCGATCAGGGCGGAGTCGGCCTCCCAGGACTGAGCGCTGGTGAGCGGGACCAGGAGCTCGTGAAGCGCGCCGAGTGCCCCCAGGGCCAGGCCGCCGATCCCGGCCACCGTCAGCAGACCGCGGTGGCGCTCGGGGTGGGAGATGAGGTCGGTGTCGGCCAGGCGGGCACCGAGGAAGGCGGCGGGAAGAATCATCGTGGTGAAGGCAGCGCCCAGGGCGGTGAAGAACCACTCATTCACGTTGGTCACGAACCAGGGCAGCGCTGACGCCACGGACTCGCCTGCTCCGGTGGGTGCCGCCACCGGGGCAGCGGGCCCCGCCACACCGGCCGCCTCACCTCCGGGGCCCATGAGCATGGCCAGGACCACCGTCACGATCTGGAACAGAAGAATGAGGGCGCACACCGCCAGCTGGCGCTTGTGGTGCTTGTGGGCGAACCACCCGGCGAAGACGACGGCGACGATGCCGTAGGTGCCGATGATCTCCGAGGGGAAGAAGGCGCCGTGGATGAGCCCGAACAGGACCATCCACAGGCCGCGGCGCCGCACGAGGCGGCGGGCGTCGATGGCGGCCTGCTCCCGGGCCTGGTCGAGCTCAGCCGCCGACGGCGCCCGGAGCCCGCCGGTCAGCTGCTGGCAGTAGGCGTCGATGCCCGATGCCATGCGCCGGTTGACCATGGTGGCCAGCCCGAAGCCGAAGAGCAGTGCGAACAGCGGGTAGGCGCGCTGGTCGATGAACAGGGCACGTATGAAGGCCCAGGTCCTGTCGGCGGTCGATGGCGCACGGCCCTCGGGACCCGCCACCCAGAACCCCACATTGGCCAGGGCGATGAGCAGCAGCATGAAGCCGCGGGCGACGTCGGGGGCGGGGTAGCGCAGGCCGCGGGAACCAGTGAATGAGGTCGCGGAGGAAGTCGTCGTGTTCATGACTCGACCGTATGAAAACCAGGGGTTCCGCGGCGTCCGCCTTAAGCGCCGAGATCGTGTCCACCGAAAGGTGGAGCCTGCCGCCCGGCCATTCTTCCGGCGGACGGCCCCGGGTCGGGCCGGCTCAGGGGGCCGGCTGCGGTCCCGGCTGCGGCGCAGGCGGCATGCCCGGTTGGACCGGTGCCTCCGGCTGGACTCCCGGCTGAGCCACTGGCGGCATGCCCGGTTGCATCGGCACCGGCGCTCCCGGGTGGGTCCCCATCTGCATCATCGGCCACGGTCCCGCCTGCATCCCGGGCCAGACGGCGGGCGGGGGCGGCGGCGTCGGCCTCCTGCGCTCGCTGCGGGCGACGGCCGTGCGCAGCAGGGTCTCGAAGGGTCCGGCATGACCACCGCGCTCCAGGACGGCGCACAGGACCACGCTCGCCAGCCAGACACCCAGGGCGACGAGGGCGGCCGCGGCCTGCCCCATCCACAGGCGCCTGCCCGTCACCAGGAGTGGAACGACGCCGAAGATGATGCCGAACAGGATCGTCTGGCTCAGGTAGACGGTCATGGAACGGCGGCCGACGGCGGAAGCCAGCCGGCGCAGGCCAGTCAGCCGGCCATCCGGCCTGGGCCCACCGGCATACAGGGCCAGCAGCGCCAGCCAGCCGCAGGCGCCGGCCAGGCCGAAGAACTCCGTCATGGCGAAGTCCCACGGCCAGAGCTGCGCCGTCGTCGCGAGCGTCAGCGCGCCGTGGAACGCCGCGAGTGCCCCCAGCGCCAGACCGCCCAGGCCCACCGAGATCAACAGGCGCCGGTGCCGCTCCGGATGAGTGAGGAGGTCGGTGTCGGCCAGGCGGGCACCGATCACCGCAGCCGGGACGATAAGGGCGATGAGCACCTGCACGACCAGCACCACGGCCCACTGCAGGGCATTGGTGACGACCCAGAGCAGCGCCACTGTCAGCGAGACCGACTGCTCCCCGGAGGCCGTCAGGGTGTCGCCGCCCGACAGGGTCCCTGAGGCCAGATACGTCGCCAGGGCCAGCACGGAGATGATGCCCCCGGTGAGGTAGAGCGCCGAGTAGTTCTTGCGGGCCAGCAGGTTGGCCAGGAGGACGGCGACCAGCCCATAGGCGCCGATGATGTCACCGGGGAAGACGAGGCCGTGGACGAATCCGATCAGGAGCATCCACCAGCCGCGGCGTCGCACCAGGCGGTAGGCGTCAATGGTGGCCATCTCGCGGGCCCAGGCCGCCTCGTGCGGCATCGGCTCGCGGCCCTCCGGCGCGCCGGGAAGGGAGGCGAGGTAGGTCTGGGTCCCGGAGGCGATGCGCCGGTTAATCATGGTCATGAGCCCGAAGCCGAAGAGCATCGCGAACAGCGGGTAGGCCCGGTGGTCCACCACCAGCGTGCGGACGAACATCCACCAGCCGTCAACGGAGGAGACCGGAGGCTCGGCCCCGTTCGGCATCTTGTTCCACGACGGAACATTGGCGACCGCGATGAGCAGGAGCATGAAGCCACGGGCCACGTCGGGGGCGGGGTATCGCACGCCCCGCGCACCGGTGAAGGAGGTCGTCATCCGCATGAGCGGAACCTTACGGGTGGTTGGAGACCGGCAGCATATCCGCCCGGATAATGATGTGCGGAGGCCGGCCGCCTGTTCCGCCGCAGCGGCCGATGGGGTCAGTGCCGCATCAGTGCCGACGTCTGAGTGTCCGCGCCCAGGCCCCACGCCCAGAACCCGCCGGCGCTCACCATTGCCCGCCCGCGCGCGTCAGTCCCAGTCAGTGCCAGTCAGTGTCAGTCAGGGCCACCGGCGCACGGGCACGAGCGCAGTGCTCGCGGCTCCCGCTGTACCAGCGGCGTGTGCGCGCTCCGCCTCGTTGTGGCGCGCGGCGGGTCCGCGGCCCTGGCGGCCGGGTGCGACGACCTGGACCTCGCCGTCGGCGGCCGCCGCGAAGATCCGCTGGACGACGGCCTCACGGGTGCGCATGCGGGCGTTGTCGGCCTCCAGCTCCTCCACGCGGGCCTCCAGGGCAAGGATGCGGCGGATGCCCTCGAGGTTGATGCCCTCCTGGGACAGGGACTGGATGCGACGCAGGCGCTCGACGTCGCGGTGGGAGTAGCGCCGACCCCGCCCGCGGGTCCGGGCGGGGCTGACCAGTCCGAGCCGGTCGTACTGGCGCAGGGTCTGGGGGTGCATCCCGGCGAGCTCGGCCGCCACCGAGACCACGTAGACCGCGCGCTCGGCGGCGTCGTCGGCCAGGTGCCCCAGGCCCTGCCCGGCCCGGTGCCGACTCACTTCGCCGCCTCCTCCATGAGGGTGGCCCGCGGGTCGGTGTCACCCATGGCCTCATCGAAGGCCTCGAGGGCCTGCTTGGCGGCCTTGGAGAGCTTCTTGGGCACGGCCACCTGGATGGTCACCAGCAGGTCGCCGGTCTTCTTCCGAGTGGTGGCGCCCTTGCCGCGCAGGCGCATGACGGTGCCCGAGGAGGTGCCGGGCTTGATCTTGATCTTGGAGGTGCCGCCGTCGAGCAGCGGGACCTCGACCGTGGCGCCCAGGGCGGCCTCGCGCAGCGTGACCGGCAGGTCCATGCGCAGGTTGGCGCCGTCGACCGGGTCGACCGAGTACACGGGGTGCTTCTTGATGCTGATGGTCACCACCATGTCGCCGTTCTCGCCGCCGTTCAGGCCGGCTCGGCCCTTGCCGCGCAGGCGGATCTTCTGGCCGTCACGCACACCGGCCGGGATGCGGACCTTCATGGTGCGCCCGTCCGCGGTGAGCTCCACGGTGGTCCCGGCGACGGCGTCGCGCAGGTCCAGCGTCGCCGAGGTCAGGACGTCGGAGCCCTTCTGCGGCTGGGGCTGGGAGCCGAAGCCACCGAAGCCGCCGAATCCGAAGGGGCCGGAACGGCCACCGGAGCGGGTGGGGCTGGGGGTGCCGCCGAACATGCGCAGCAGGTCGTCAAGGTCGGGCTCGCCGGCGCCGCCGCCGGTCTCGAAGCGGACGCCGCCTCCCTGGCCGCCGAACATGGAGGAGAAGATGTCCTCGAAGCCGGCGCCGCCGGCCCCTCCCGGGCCACCGGCCTGGAAGCGGGCGCCGCCTCCGGCCATCGAGCGGATCGCGTCGTACTGCTTGCGCTCGGCCTCGTCGGACAGGACCGCGTAGGCCTCTCCGATCTCCTTGAACTTCTCGGCCGCCGCGGCGTCGTCGGGGTTGCGGTCGGGGTGGTACTTCTTTGCGAGTGTGCGATAGGCCTTCTTGATCGCGGCGGCGTCGGCGTCCTTACTCACGCCGAGGACCGCATAGAAGTCCTTCGTCATCCAGTCCTGACTGGCCATGGTCGTCTCACCGCCTCCTTATCCGGGTGATCGTGGGTTTTCCTTACTGAAGCTGAAGATTGTGGGGGTGGACGGCTCCGCGGCCCTGGGCCTGGGGCGCCCTGGTGCACCAGCCGGCCCGACGGCGGACTCAGACCCGCCAGAGCTGCTGGCTCGGGTCCGCCGTCGGGCCGGGGTGTGTGGTGCGGTGGGTATCAGGCCGGGTTGGCGACCTGGACGCGGGCGGCGCGCACGACGCGCTCACCCAGGCGGTATCCGGGCTGGAGGACCGCGGCGATGGTGGGCTCGGTGACCTCGCTGGACTCGGTGGCCATGAGGGCCTCGTGCAGCGTGGGGTCGAAGACCTCACCCACGGCGCCGAAGCGCTCCAGGGAGTACTTCTCGGCCAGGATCGACTCGAGCTTGCCGGCCGTGGTCTCGAAGGTGCCGGTCAGGTCGCCGTGCTGGCGGGCCAGCTCGATCTCGTCGAGGACCGGGATGAGGGCCTCGACGACGCCTGCGGCACCGGCGTCCCGGTGGGAGGCCGCGCCCTCACGGGAGCGGCGCACGAACCCCTGGTACTCCTGCTGGAGGTTGTAGAGGTCCGCCCGGGCCCGGGCCAGGTCGTCGGCCGCCTGAGCGGCCTGGGCCTGAGCCTGGGCCAGGGGGTCCTCCCCCGCCGCCTCATCGGAGGCGGCGTCGGCCTGGCCGGCCGCGCCCTCGGGCGAGCCCTGGGCGAGTCCTTCACGGATGTCGTCGGGCACTTCCTCGAAAGCCGACTCGACGGCCGCCTGGAGCTCGGGGTCGACGCCCTCGTTCTCGGGGGTGGGGCCGGCCGAGGTCACTTGGAGTCCTCGTCGTCGACGATCTCGGCGTCCACGATGTCCTCGTCGTCGGAGGACGTGGAGCCGGCCGAGGAGGCGGAGGCGTCACCCGCGGCCTGGGCGGCGGCGTCGGCCTGGTAGAGGGCCTCACCGACCTTCTGGGCCACCGAGTTCAGCTTCTCCTGAGCGGTCTTGACCGGCTCGATGTCGTCACCCTCGAGGGCCTTCTTGAGGTCGGCGACGGCCTCGGAGACCTCGGAGTGGACGTCCTCGGGCAGCTTGTCCTTGTTGTCCTTGAGGAGCTTCTCGATGGAGTAGGCCTGCTGCTCGGCGGAGTTGCGGGTCTCGGCGTCCTCGCGGCGCTTCTTGTCCTCCTCGGCGTGGGCCTCGGCCTCCTTGACCATGCGGTCGATGTCCTCCTTGGGCAGGGCGGAGCCGCCGGAGATGGTCATGGACTGCTCCTTGCCGGTGCCGCGGTCCTTGGCCGAGACGTGGACGATGCCGTTGGCGTCGATGTCGAAGGAGACCTCGATCTGGGGCACGCCGCGGGGGGCCGGGGCGATGCCGGTCAGCTCGAAGGTGCCCAGCGGCTTGTTGTCCCGGGCGAACTCGCGCTCGCCCTGGTAGACCTGGATGAGCACGGAGGGCTGGTTGTCCTCGGCGGTGGAGAAGACCTCGGAGCGCTTGGTCGGGATGGCCGTGTTGCGCTCGATGAGCTTGGTCATGACCCCGCCCTTGGTCTCGATGCCCAGGGACAGCGGCGTGACGTCGATGAGCAGGACGTCGCTGCGGTCGCCCTGGATGACGCCGGCCTGGAGGGCCGCGCCGACGGCGACGACCTCATCGGGGTTGACGCCCTTGTTGGGGTCCTTGCCGGTCAGCTCGCGCACCACGTCGGCGACGGCGGGCATGCGGGTGGAGCCGCCCACGAGGACCACGTGGTCGATGTCGGAGACCTTGACCCCGGCGTCCTTGATGACGTTGTGGAAGGGGATCTTGGTGCGCTCGAGCAGGTCCGCGGTCATCTCCTGGAAGTTGGAGCGGGTGAGCTTCTCATCGAGGTGGATGGGGCCGGACTCGCTCATGGAGAGGTACTGCAGGTTGATGTTCGTGGAGGTCGCCGAGGACAGCTCCTTCTTGGCCTGCTCGGCGGCGTCCTTGAGACGCTGCATGGCGATCTTGTCCTTGGACAGGTCCACGCCGTCCTTGCTCTTGACCTGCTTGACCAGCCAGTCGACGATGCGGGCGTCCCAGTCGTCACCGCCCAGACGGTTGTCACCGTTGGTGGCGCGCACCTGGATGGTGGAGAAGCCGTCGTCGTCCTTGCCGACCTCGAGCAGGGAGACGTCGAAGGTACCGCCACCGAGGTCGAAGACGAGGATGAGCTCGTCCTCCTTGCCCTTGTCCAGGCCGTAGGCCAGGGCCGCGGCGGTGGGCTCGTTGACGATGCGGTCCACGGTCAGGCCCGCGATGGTGCCGGCCTCCTTGGTGGCCTGGCGCTCGGCGTCGTTGAAGTAGGCCGGGACGGTGATGACCGCGTTGGTGACGGGCTCACCCAGGTAGGCCTCGGCGTCGGCCTTGAGCTTGGCCAGGATGCGGGCGCTGATCTCCTGGGCGGTGTACTTCTTGTCGTCGATCTCCACGGACCAGTCGGTGCCCATGTGGCGCTTGACCGAGGAGATGGTGCGGTCGACGTTGGTGACCGCCTGACGCTTGGCGATCTCACCGACGAGGATCTCGCCGGACTTGGAGAAGGCGACGACGGAGGGGGTGGTGCGACCGCCCTCGGCGTTCGGGATGATGGTGGGCTCGCCACCCTCGAGGACGGCGATAGCAGAGTTGGTGGTACCCAGGTCGATACCGACAGCGCGTGCCATGTGATGTGCTCCTTGTGATTGCTGAGGTGTTGTCAGTCGATGTTCGAGGTGAGGGCCGGAGGTTCCGGCGCCTTCAGGTTGAGTCGTATGCACTCAGGATTGTGATTGAGTCAGGCTCTGTCAACTTGACTGCATACAACCTTGAGTCTGACTGGCTCAACCTTGGTGGGTCGCAGTCCATTCCCGAGGTCTACAGTGACCTGCGACACAGACCTGCAACACGGACGCAGCGCGAGCCACTTGCCTCGCGAAGCGCCCTGGCCGCGACAGGGTGACGGACGGTTCCGGCCGCGTCAGAGCGGCGCATCCCAGCCCCACGCACCACCGACGTGTCACGATTGGCGACTTTTCAGAGCCCACCAGCGTCACCCCGGGACCACGCCCCTCGACCACACAGCACATCGCAAGTTACCTTGGATCTGTGGACGATCCGATCATTGCCAGATCGGCGCTGAAGCACGGCCTGAGCGAGGCCGACATCCTTCACGCCTATCACCACCCCATCCGGGCCTGGGACATGGGAGATGGTTTCACTATGCTCCTGGGAGCCAACCGCGCTGCCCTTGTTCTCGAGATTGGCTACATTCAAGGCATCACCGCAATCGTCATCGTCCACGCCATGCGTGCCCGAGAGAAGTTTCTGAGGTGATGACGATGCCCCGTACTGTTGACGAGATCCTGGCGCATGCCAATGAGCTGGCCACCCGATTCGAGAACTACGAGCCAGTCGCAGCCGATGAGGTCGACGTGGTCGCATTAGCGGCCTTGCGAGACGCAGTTGCTGAACAGGCCCAGGCCGAACGACATGTCCTTGATGCCGTCAGAGGCGCTCGAGACGCTGGGATGTCCTGGGCGGCCATTGGAAATATGGTCGGAACCTCCGGTGAAGCAGCCCGCCAGCGCTATCAGCCACTCGTGGCTTGAGGTAGATAGGCCACGTCGGAAGTGACAGGCCTGCGCTGACGTCGCGGCGTTCACCAGCTCGGTAGCCTCGCGAGTATGAGCAGTCCCCACCCGCAGGAAGGCCTGCCCGACCCCGAGGACGTCTTCGATCATCTGCGTCGCGAGGACGGCGAGCACGTGGGCTTTATCGAGATGAGTGCGGACGGCCGGTTCATCCCGTATGACCGGCTGTGGGTCCGGCGCGGCGAGGCCATGGATCTCGACGAGGCCGAGGCGGTCCTAGACGCGATCGGCCTGCGGCTTCTGGCGGAGGACTGGCTCCTTGAGGAGGACGATCTGCAGACGGGCGAGGCGAGCTGGACCCGGGTCAGGATCCGCGAGATTCACCGGGACCGCGTCATCGTCGCCAGGGCGATGGAGGACCTGTCGGCCACCAACATCGCCAAGTCCGTGGACCTCATCGGCGCCATCGAACTGCCTCTTCCGACGACGCGGCTGCGCTCAGCCTCCTGAGCGACCATCGCCGGCCGGAGCCGTCACTGGCCCAGGCGCTGCTGTCGGCGCTCGGTCATCTGAGCGGCCAGGCGTTGCTTCTCGCCCCGCTCGCGCAGGCCAAAGACCGCCAGGACATTGGCGACGGCACCGACGGCCACGATGACGACGCCGAAGGCCACCGCCCGACCCTCTTGTCGCGTTCCCAGATGCGGACCCTGAGCGATGACGAGCTGAAGGACTACAACGACGTCAGGCGCGCGTGGACCGCCAACCCCAACACCATCCGAACTCCGCAGCTCACACCCACCTTCGAGCTGCTCGACGAGATCATGGCGTCCAACATCTATGACGCAGACCACATCCGGGGAGCAGCCGTCATCAACGCCGCCCCAGCCCTGGGCAAGACGACAATCGCGACCGCCTACGCCCACCGCTACCACGGCTGGGCGATCCCCCGCGGAACCGTCCAGACTCCCGAGGACCACCGGCGTCTGCCCATGGTGTACGTGCCCCTGTCGGAAGGAGTCCCCCTGAAGAGCCTGAACCAGAAACTGCTGCGGTTCTATGGACATCCGACCGCCACCCACTGCACCCGCGCCAAGTTGGGTTCCCTGGTCGCCGACTTCGTCCACTCCTGTGCGACCGGGATGATGGTCATGGCATGATCTTGGCCGCGGCTCGGCGACACAAAGGTTCAGAGGAGGGCACTGAGGTGTGCCGCATAGAGGAAGTATTCCGCCAGCCTGCGACACGAACTCCTTAGTACTCGGAATATATGTCGGTGGGGCTGTATACACCAGTGCCATGAGCGCACGAGGAGACACAACAAAGCCAGTTCGGGTCCGAGGACTGCTACTTGAGCCTCCGGACGGAGGCGGGCCACGGGAGGTCTACGTCAACAATGACGACGACTGGGCGGTGTTCTACCGGCACCCCAAGGTGAAGGTCGCCTGTCTTGAGCCAGATTGCCGAGGCCTGTTGACCGCGAAGCAGATGTCCAAGAGCGGACTACGGTTCTTTGCCCGACAGTCCGGGAGCTGCTCGCACTTCCTGACAGACCTTCCCATTGAGCCGGGCGAGATCGAGATGGCCCCCTCTGCCCTCGGCACTGGCGGCGGACCGGAGGGGGCGGAACACCTGTGGGTCAAGGGCCGGCTCTACACGATCGCTAAGAAGTGCCTGGACGAGGACCCAATCGTGGAGGAGTCCATGACGCACGGCGACGTGCTCCTGGCTAAGTCCGGGCTAGTGCTGGAGTACCAACGGTGGGCCACCGACTTCGAAGGGCGGTCCCAGGATCGTCTAAAGGCCGGCGCGCGCGACACGATCTGGCTCGTTCCCGAAAAGAAGGCCTTTCGGTCCGCGGTCAAACACGGCGCCATGTACCTCAAGGTCGTCGACAGGGAGAAGCCGTCCACTAGTTTGACGCCGTGGGAGCACCACGAGCAGAACAAGAACGCTGTGCTCCACGTCAGCGGGTCGATCGTCAGCTTCGACAGCAATAACAGGTGCTTGATGAGACAGCCACGGCCTTTGGACGTCGTCCTGCGCGAGATCATCGCCGGTGAGCGCGTGCTTGCTCAGCAGGTGAGCGTCTACACCAAGAGCAAGAACTGTAGCTGGCCCATCGATGCTTGGGTCCTCAAGTCCGACCTCGCCAGGTGGCACGACGAGGAGCAGAGACGCCGCTCCGCACTCGCCGAGATCAACATACGCAAGGCACCACCGGCGACTGGGAGCACGAAAGCGCCCGCCCCTGAGCCCGCTGCCCCTTCACGGGAGGCCCCGGTCGCGGTGGAGCAGCCGCAGGCGACCGAACTCGTTCGCCCTGAGCCCCAGGAGCACGACAACCCGTTGCTCACGCCGACGACGAGTGGCGAGAAGGTCAACCCCTGGCTCATTGCCGGCCGCGCGACACCGCCGGAGGCCGCAAAACCGGTCGCTCTCATCCCAGCATCCGTCGTTCCGGAGTCACCTGAGCCAAGGGAGCTCGAGGAATCTGCTCACCGAACCGTATGGGATCGCATCGTCGCCTGGTTCCAGAGACTTTGACCGCAGGGCTAATCTCCACCCCGGGTCCTGTCTTGCACCTCGGGGCCCCTATGCGGCGTGTCAAGCGGCGGCGGGTAGCTGGTGTGCTGGTTGGGGGTCTCGCAGAGGGGGCCGTTTCGGATCATGGCGTGCAGGGTGAGGATGCAGTGGAGTTCCAGAGCGATGAGGGTCCGGCCCGAGCGCTTTCCCTGGGCGATCTTGCGGTCGCAGTCAGCGCGGCAGACCGGGTCGGGACGCAGTGAGGCGAAGGCAGACAGGAACATGGTCTGCGTGAGTCTCTTGTTGCCCGAGTGAGAGGTGTACTCACCTCGGATCGAGAATTCGGACTGTCTGCGATGGGCGTAAGTCCGGCATAGGAGGCCTAGTTGTACTTCCTTGGGAGGTTGTGAACGGGGGTGAGGTTGTGTGAAGGCCTCCAGCATGATGTGGGTTGACACACTCGCATCGCTGACCGGAGGCCTTCATGACCCACGCTAACGCACCGCTGACCCCTGAGGGGCGCCGTCGTCTTGCCCG
>ERZ773213.1169-NODE-1169-length-14251-cov-2.648915_pt1 | contig 14251 bp, 8 predicted proteins | sample MGYA00580996_ERZ773213 | MGnify/ENA primary metagenome ERZ773213 (study PRJEB29015, sample SAMEA2738152) | human oral metagenome | biome: human oral; feature: human-associated habitat; material: saliva | place: China | collected 2197 ...
CGTGAAGGCGCTTTTTTCTTCACGAGTAGGACACTTTTCCCTCCGCTGGATAAGAAGAAAAGAGGGTGGAAGCGGGCAGTCATAGGAGGAAGGTCCGATGACGAAAACCCTGCCGAATTCACGTGCTTTTGCTGATAAATCAAGGATACTTCCTAAATTTGGGGCTATGATCAAGCGGATTTCTCTAAAATGGGTGGCCGTTATTGCCGCCTTCTTCTCCTTCTTTCCCTCGCTGTGGGCAGGCTCTTCGGATAGCCTTTTGGTGAAGCTCAATCAGACGATCGAGCAGCGCCCATCCTATATGCAGCGCAAGGAGGAAGCCTTAGAGACCCTGCGACAGAGCTTGAGTAAGCTGAGTGCAGGGAATGTGGAGGGGCGCATGAACCTCTACGAGGCGCTGTGGCAGGAGAACCGCTCATATAATACCGACTCCTCACTCTTCTATGCTACGGCACTCTCCCAGCTGGCTCAGCAGTCGGGCAATGAGGAGCAGAAGCAGAATGCCCTGCTCCATCGGGCTACGGCACTGATGACGATCGGGATGTTCAAGGAAGCCTATGAGATCATCAAGCCCCTGCGTGAGGGGGGCGTCCTCCCAGGGCAGCGTAGCCAGTTCTTCCACCTTGGTCGAAGCCTCTTCGGCCTTATGGCGGACTATGCTGTGACGGCGCAAGAGAAAGCCGCCTACGCCAGCCTCACCGATGACTTCCGCGACTCGCTGCTGACGATCTATGAGGCGGGGTCGAATATGTATCGGATGATCTATGCCGATAAGCTGACCGCCCATGGCAAGTATGCCGAGGCCCTACGTGAGCTCCTGCCCTTCGTGCCGACGGGCGATGGACGCTTCGATGCGGGCTACCACTACACCATCGCTGAGGCCTACTACCACATGGGGCGTATCGCTGAGGCCCGCCACTACTACACGCTGGCTGCTATCAGCGATATGCAGAGCGACACACGAGAGTACATCGCCCTGCGCAAGCTCGCTGTGATCCTCTTCCAGTCGGGCGACATCGACCGCGCCTACCACTACCTCACGCTTTGTATGGCTGATGCGAAGGCGTGTAATGCCCGCCTCCGTATCCTCGAGATCCTCGATACCTTCCCTGTCGTCAATGAGGCTTATCTGGAGAAGAAGCAGCAGCAACAGCGTGTCATCACGGGGGTCCTCATCGCCATCAGTCTCCTTGTCGTGAGCCTCATCTTCGCCATCTTCAGCGTGCTGAAGCAGAAGAAAGCCCTGCAGCAGGCACAGACGGATCTGGCGCATGCCAATAGTCAGCTCAATGAGGTCAACCGCACGCTCGTGGAGTACAACGAGGAGATGAAGCGACAGAATCAGCTCATCACCGAGACCTCGTACCTCAAGGAGGCCTACATCACTCAGTACATGGACCAGTGCTCGACCTATCTGGAGAAGATGGAGAGCTTCCGTAAGCGTCTGCGTCAGCTCCTCAGCGCTGGCAAGACGAAGGAGATCCAGCAGGCCCTCACCTCGTATAATCAGGAGGTCGAGACGGAGCTGGCAGAGTTCTACGACAGCTTCGACACGACCTTCATCAACCTCTTCCCGACCTTCGTCGAGGACTTCAATGCGCTCCTCCGTGAGGATGAGCAGATACAGCTCAAGCCGGGGCAGAAGCTCAATACCGAGCTGCGTGTCTTTGCGCTCATCCGCCTCGGCATCACCGACAGCACCAAGATCGCACACTTCCTGCGCTACTCGGTGACGACGATTTATAACTACCGCACCCGCATGCGCAATCGGGCTCGAGGCGACCGTGACGAGCTCGAAAAGCAGGTCATGGAGATCGGGAAAAAGGCTCTGAAAGGCGCCAATTCGCCCCAATAATCACTACTTTTTTTGCCTGTAAAAAGAGGGTAAGTTACTAAGTATCAGTGTGGATGTTTCTACACCAACTATATACTTAGTACCTCACCCTCTTCGCGTATGCATTTCGTCTATCTTCGTTGGTAGCGATTTGGGTGGGCCAAGGCTCAGCCACTCATCCAGGTCGTTAAGCGACCTACTTGTTGGGATAAAAATTCTAACCTACATATCAATGATGGAAACTGTACAAAGCGTGGATACCTCGCTGCGGCGATTACTCCTCTCATCGACCTTGGTCCTCACCTCGGTCAGTCTCTTTGCCCAGAGCGTGAGCGTCAAGGGCACCGTGACTGATCCAGCCGGTGAGCCCATCATCGGGGCGACCGTCCTCGAGAAGGGTACGACCAATGGTACCATGACCGATGCCAAGGGGCACTTCGTCCTCAAGGCTAAGAATCCTAAGTCTACGATCCGTGTGAGCTACCTCGGCTACAAGCCCCTTGAGATAGCCCTCGACGGCCGCCATGAGATCAAGGTCGTCCTCACCGAAGACGCCGCTACGCTCAATGAGGTCGTCGTCGTCGGCTATGGTACGATGGGCAAGAAGGAGCTGACCTCCGCTATCACTCACGTCTCCTCCAAGAACTTCTCTCAGATGGCTACCGTCGACCCCTCGATGATGATCCAGGGGAAGGTCGCTGGTGTGAGCATCACGAATACCGGAGCAGGTGACCCCAACAATCAGGCAAGCATCCAGGTGCGTGGGGTCTCCTCCCGTGCAGCAGGCCTTGGCCCACTCATCGTCATCGATGGGGTGCCTGGTGGTAACCTGACGAACCTCAACCCCAACGATATCGAGAGCTTCGACATCCTCAAGGACGGGGCTGCCAGTGCTATCTATGGTACGCGCGGATCTAATGGGGTCATCCTCGTGACGACGAAGAAGGGCGCCCGTGATGGCAACCTCCACACGACCTATACGGGTACGGTCTCCTTCGACGTCATCAAGCGCGAGCTTGATATGCTCAGCGCTGATGAGTATCGTGCGAATCGTCTGGCCTCAGGCGTCGGCTACGACCTCGGGGGCAGTGTCGACTGGCTCGATGCAGTGAGCCGTGTCGGGGCACGCACCCAGCACTCGCTCAGCCTCAGCGGTGGTAGTGCTCGCTCGAACTATCGTGTGTCGGCTGACTACCGCAGTGCCAATGGTATTGATCTCTACTCGGGTCGTGAGGAATATGGTGCGCGTGTCGCGCTGAACCACACGACGAAGGGTGGGCTCATCACCTTCTCGCTGAATGTCGCTCCCCGTGTCGCCTACCGCAAGAATGCCTCTTGGGACGTCTTCCGCAATGCCGTCGAGGCTAACCCCACGACGCCTATCATGGACCCCAAGGATCCTTCGCTCTACTACAACTTCAAGGGGCAGGCTGCCCTCTCGAGCTCCTCAAAAAGGATAAGAGCACGGGTACAACGAAGCTCCTCGACTGGGACGGTACCGTCAAGCTCAACCTCCTGCCTCTGCTCCTGAATAAGGAAGATCGTCAGACGCTGACCACGCAGCTGACCTTCGCAGACCACCAGTATGACAACTACAATCAGTGGTTCCGCCCATCGACGAGCACGCTGGCTATCAATGCCGGTCGTGAAGGTGAGGCTTCGCAGGACTACTCGAAGAGTGCTGTACGTACCCTGGAGTGGATCACGAACTACGCTAACTCCTTCGGCAACCACAACATCAAGGCAATGGCAGGGTACTCCTATCAGTATGAGCAGTACTCAGGGCTGAACGCTGCGAATAAGGACTTCCCCAACGATGCGCTCGAGGACAACAACCTCGGTAGCGGTACTTACGCTAAGGATGAAGGGGAGCTCGGTATGGGGTCCTATAAGAATGACTCCAAGCTCATCTCCTTCTTCGGTCGTGTGAGCTACGACTGGAAGGGCCGCTATATGCTGACGGCTTCACTCCGTCACGAAGGCTCGTCGAAGTTCGGTGAGCACCATAAGTGGGGGAACTTCCCCGCTATCTCTGCTGGCTGGCGTATCTCCGACGAAGCCTTCATGGCTGGGACGAAGAGCTGGCTCACGGACCTCAAGCTCCGTGGTGACTTCGGTATCACGGGGAACCAGTCCTTCGACAGCTACCGCTCGCTCAACACGATGTCGGGCTTCGGCTACTACCTATATAATGGCAAGTACTATCAGGTATGGGGACCTGGCAAGAACGTCAACCCTGACCTGCGCTGGGAGAAGGGCCAGAACTGGAACGTCGGTCTCGACTGGACGCTCTTCGGTGGTGACCTCTACGGCTCCTTCAACTACTACAGCCGTAAGCAGCAGGACCTCCTCGGTGACTACAATGTCTCGGTGCCTCCCTATCTCTTCACCTCGACCTTTGTCAACGTAGGTACGATGCGCAATAGTGGCTTCGAATTCGACCTCACGTGGAATGCCGTCAAGACGAAGGACTTCACCTACACGATCAATGTCATCGGGGCTACGATGAGCAATAAGTTCGTGGACTTCAGCAATGATAAGTTCGTCGGGCAGGACTACTATGACGTCGTCGGCACGGAGGACCCCTATCCCTTCCACAACCTACAGCGTATCGAGAAGGGCAAGCGTATCGGGAACTTCTACATGCTGAAGTATGCTGGGGTAGATCCTCAGGGGCGCTGGGTCGTCTATGACAAGGACGGCGACAAGGTCCTTGCTGATAATGCTACCGACGATGACCGCCAGTATGTGGGCAATGGCTTGCCTCAGTTCACCGGATCGATGACTCACACCCTGCGCTATAAGAATATCGATGCCTCGCTCTTCTTCCAGACGGCACTCGGCTTCGACCTCTTCAATATCCACGACTTCTACTACGGGACGCGGAACTTCCAGGGCAATGTGATGGACAAGGCTTATAGCAAGAATAAGATCGTCTCGCAGAACCCCATCGTCTCCGACTACTTCCTCGAGCCAGGGGACTACCTCAAGCTCTCCTCAGTCAGCCTCGGCTATACGCTGAATCTGAAGAAGAAGTACATCGATGCTGTACGCATCTACGCTACGGCGAGCAACCTCTTTACCATCACCAAGTTCTCTGGTATCGACCCCTCGAACTATCAGGTCAATGGGCTGAACCCTGGGGCTACGGGCTCCCGCTCGTACTACCCCTCGACCCGTCAGTTTATGATCGGTACGCAGGTGAACTTCTAATCTATTGATGGACATCACTGTCTGTGACATCATACAGAGTAAGCAATGAGAAGGACAATGAAATATATGGCAGGCGCGCTCGTCGCTGCCAGCCTCGTGGGATGTACTAACCTGGACGAGAAGCTCTACGATCAGGTCGCCTCACAGAACTACTATAATACGAAGTCGGACGTCATCCGTGCCGTCTTCCGCCCCTTCGAGCACGCCTTCTGGAGCGTGCAGAGCCGCCACGTGCTCAATGAAGAGTCTGCTGACCAGCTTATCACCCCCACCCGCGAAGACTGGTGGGATGATGGTGGACGCTGGGCACGTATGCACCGCCATGAGTGGCTCACGACCAATGGCGAAGCCCAGACGGAGTACAATGGTTGCTTCCAAGGGATCATGCAGGCTAACCTCGTGATCGAGGACCTCGAACAGCGCTCAGCCGCGAAGTTCGGGTTCTCCGATGCGGAATTCAAGAATCTCAAGGCGCAGAATAGAGTGCTGCGTGCGTGGTTCTACCTCCGTCTGCTGGATGCCTTCCGCAACATCCCTCTGGCAGTGAGCTACTACGACACGAGTAAGAACTCCACGGGGCAGGTAGAGCCTCGTAAGGTCTATGACTTCATCGAGTCTGAGCTGAAGGCCGCCCTGCCCGAGCTGACTCGCAAGACGTCTCTCGGTGGCAATCAGGCCGCACAAGGTCAGTGGACGCAGGCCAGTGCCGCAGCACTCTTGGTGCGCCTCTACCTCAATGCAAAGGTCTACATCGGTGAGGACCACTACACCGAGTGTGCGCAGTACGCTCAGGATATCCTCGACGGCAAGTACGGCGCATATAAGGTCGCTGATCGCTGGGATGCTGCCTTCGACTGGGACAACCAGACTTCTGACGAAGTCATCTTTGCCTTCCCAGGCTCAGCAGGTCGCACACACTGGCATTACAATGGTGATATGTACTGGTGGTCTGTCCCCTCTAAGGCCAGTGACTGGCTCAAGGATACGAAGAATAAGGTCGGTACGCACAACATCAAGTACTCGGCTTCTCCCAGCTACAACCCCAAGGGTGAGAAGTACACCTATGAGCTGGGTATGCCTATCGAGCGCTTCAAGCAATATCCCTCCGATGTCCGCCTGAAGATGTACACGAACCTCGGCAACAACCGCCGCGAAGGCCTCTTCATCTTCGGCAAGATCTCCTACACGGATGACAAGGGGCAGACGGCTTACCTCAAGGATCACAACGGCCGCTACACGCTTGACCTGCGTGATGCCGTAGGGAAGTTCGGCGGTACCGACGGGAATAAGTGGCTCGCTACGTCTGAGAGCCGTCTGGAGGATGGCGACGATAACTCTGGCTGGATGTTCGCCAAGTATCCTCTCTACTCAGACGATGAGTCAGGGCAGCTCGAGGCGGACTACTGTGAGATCCGCCTGCCTGAGATCATCTACAGCCTCGCTGAATGCAAGCTCCGCAGTGGCGATGCGACCACGGCTGCCCAGCTGCTGAATAGCGTCCGTAAGCGTAACTACCCATCCGCCGACTGGTCGACGACACTCTATGCCCCCGAGGGTACGGCACAGCTTGATCTCAAGGAAATGCTCGCCGAATGGGGCCGTGAGTTCTTCGCCGAAGGGCGTCGCCGTATCGACCTCATCCGCTTCGGGAAGTTCCTCGATGCTTGGTGGGATAAGAAGGCCGATGCAGATAACCACACGCTCATCTTCCCGCTTCACCGAGATATCCTTGGGGCTAACCGCAGCCTCAAGCAGAACCCCGGCTACTAACTCCGCTACATACTAAAGTGTAATCTCTAAAGCACACAGATTAGACATGAACAGAATATTCAAGTATGGGATATGGGCTCTCGCTGTGCTCGCCGTCCCAGCGGTCCTCCAGTCATGCCATGATGACAAGGACATCGTAGTCATCGACGAAGAGCTCCCTCTCAAGGTCGACCATCTCTATATGGTAGGTGACGCTACGCCTGCGGGCTGGAGTATCGACAATCCTGCCGAGCTGGTGCGCGATGCCAGCAATAAGTTCGTCTTCACCTACCATGGCCGTCTCACCGCAGGGGAGCTGAAGTTCCCTCTCGCTAAGGGCGACTGGGGGGCGACCTTCATCTATGCTCCGAAGGCAAACACTGAGATCAATAGCAAGGGTGTTGCCGAGAGTGGTATCAGCATCCGCCGAGGTGGTGATGACACGAAGTGGAAGGTCACCGAGTCGGGTACCTATCTGCTGACGATCAACCTGCGTGAGCGCACGATCCAGGCTGTCTATGAGGGCGCAGAGCCCGTGACACCTATCACGACCTCTACGCTTGGCTTCATCGGTGATGCTACTCCCGCGGGCTGGTCAACGACGGAGGCTACGGCCTTCACGAAGACCTCCGATAGCCCCCTGCAGTTCACCTATGAGGGTGCACTGAAGACGGGCGAATTCAAGCTCGTCTCTGACGCTACCGTCCTCAAGGACTACGCGGGCCCCTACATCCAGGCTCCCGAGGCTGGTGTGACACTCAGCCACGAAGGGGTATCCAAGCAGGGTATGGTCGCTGGTGGCGCAGACAATAAGTGGACGGTCACCGAGGCTGGGACGTATAAGCTCGTCTTCGACGTCACGAACCGCACGATCAAGGTAGAGTCCTTCACAGCTGCCCCCAAGAGCGATCCTTGGAAGACCGAGACGCTCTACGCTCTTGGCGATGCTGCCAGTGGCTGGAATATCGGCGAGGCACTTGCCTTCAAGAAGGTCGGTGAGCATAAGTTCGTCTACGCTGGCGAGCTCAAGGCAGGTGCACTGAAGCTTATGGCTACGAATACCGGTAGCTTCGATGATGTAGCTAAGGACTGGTTCTATGCTTCGGCTGCCGATGTCGAGATCTCGGACGCTACGACCAGTGCACTGGATGTCGTCGCTGGTACCAATAAGAGTGCTGACAATAAGTGGAAGGTCACGAAGGCAGGCAACTACGTCCTCACCATCGATATGAAGACCCACAAGCTCACCGCCGAATACGTCGGTGGTGCCAGCACGAGTATCGCTACCGCTGAGGCACGCCTCGTCGGTGATGCTACGCCTAAGGGCTGGGATATCAAGGGTACGGCGATGACGAAGAGTAGCTCCTCGCCCCTTGAGTTCTCTTGGCAGGGTGCTCTCGGCACTGGGGAGTTCAAGGTGGCACTTACCTCGACCAACGATGACTTCTCTGGTGACTGGCTTCAGGCCCCTCAGGCTGATACGGAGGTGAATGCCTCGGGCATCAGTGCTGGCGACGTCGTCAAGGGCGGCGCTGACCACAAGTGGAAGGTGACGCAGGCTGGTACCTACAAGATCACCATCAACTTCTCCACGAAGAAGATCAACGTCACGTATATCGGTGCATAGCCGCCGACTCTAACAAGACAATAGGAATATGAAGAAATATCTCATCGCCGCACTGGCGCTGGCAGCTCTCATGACCAGCTGCAATAGCAACACGTGGGACGTGACGAGTGACCTCAGCGTCGATAAGGTCGATCCTACACAGGGCCTGACGCCACTGGCTCAAGACCCCGGCATGGACTATGCTCCGCTCTACTGGAGCGTCTATGGCGCACTGCGTCAGCAGGAGAAGGACGGCTCATTCCCCAATATCTTCACCGAGAAGGACTGGGACGAAGCTATTGACTTCGTCGCTACCAAGCTCAAGCCCTACGGCTACGATATGCTCGTCACCGATGGCTTCGCTGCTATGGGCGGGGACGACGGATATATGACGCGCTATAGCCGCTCTCAGAAGGATGAGAGCTCTCCCGAGATCGAGCTCTCGACGATCATCGCCAAGCTCAAGGCCAAGGGCCTCAAGCTCGGAGTCTACGATAATCCCTTCTGGCTGCACTATAGTAATCCCAATGCGATCATCCCAGGTACTGATGGCATCACCGTCGGTAGCCTGCGCTACAATCCCGAGAAGGATAAGGATGTCCTCCATCCCACGAAGAATGATCAGTTCGGCTGGGTGCTCACCGATCACCCTGGAGCTGAGCAGCACTTCGAGGCCTTCTTCAAGCACTACGCTGATATGGGCGTGCACTTCATCCGTATGGACTTCCTCTCTTGGTATGAAGACGGTATGAACTACAGCGACCAGATCGACCGTGGCTATGGCCGTGAGCGCTATGTGCGTGGGATGCAGTGGATCAATAAGTACGCCCGTAAGTACGGCGTCTATGTCTCCCTCGTCATGCCCCACCTCAAGAACAATGCAATCATCGAGAAGTATGCCGGCAATATGATCCGTATCAATGCCGACGCTCTCGAAGGCTCTTGGTATCGCTTCTCGGAGAACAACCGTGGCTCGCTGCGTGGGGGCTGGCCTAACTCAGAGAATGCCTTTGACGGCTTCATCAACTGGTCGAAGATCTCGGGTCGTGGCAAGGTTCGTCTCGATGGGGACTTCATCCGCCTCGGCTCCTTCGCCAGCGATGACGAGAAGCGCTCGGCTGTCTCCCTGCCTCTGATGGCAGGTGGGCCTATTGCTGTCACGGACTACCCCAATGCTCATGACCTCACCTTCTTCCAGAATGAAGAGCTGCTCGCCCTGCAGAAGGATGGCTTCGTCGGCCAGCCCTACAAGCGTGACCTCTGGGGGATCGATGGCGAGATCTGGTACGGCCAGCTGAAGGACGGCTCTTGGGTCGTCGGTCTCTTCAACCGCGATCAGTCTGCCGCCACGCGCTCCGTCACGCTCTCACAGATCGGTATCCACGGCTCGTGGAAGGCTCGCAACCTCTGGACACATGAGGATGAAGGTACGGTCTCAGGGACGATCTCCGCAGAGATCCCCGCGCATGGCTGTAAGATCCTCAAGCTCACGAAGCTGTAAGATCCTTCGCTCCGAGCATCTATTTAATGTTGAGTAGAGCCTGTTGCCTCATGCGGGCAGGCTCGTAGTATGCCCCAGTCCAAGTGTGGGCTGGGGCATATCTATCTCTAAGAGTTTATACCCATACAATTCATATAGCTAAGCAGATATGAGAAGATTCTTTATGCTTATGTGCCTCGTATGTCTGGGGCTCGCTGGTCGAGTCCATGCCTCCGAGGTGACATCCCCCAACGGTGAGATGAAGCTGACCTTCACCCTCCGTGACTCCAAGCCCTACTATTCGGTCTCCTTCCGTGGTAAGCCCGTCATCAAGCCCAGCCGCCTCGGCTACGAGCTTCATAATGCGGAGAGCCTCCTTGAGGGCTTCACGCAGACGGGGGAGAAGACCTCGACCTTTGACGAGACCTGGACGCCTGTCTGGGGCGAGAATAAGACCATCCGCAATCACTACAAGGAGCTGCTGGTGAATCTCATCCAGGAGAAGACGGGGCGTGTGATGAACCTCCGCTTCCGTGTGTATGACGAGGGTGTCGGCCTGCGCTATGAGTTCCCTCAGGAGGGAAGTAAGCTGAATTACTTCGTCGTCAAGGAGGAGTGCACCGAGTTCGCCCTCACGGGTGACCATATCGCTTGGTGGATCCCTGGCGACTACGACACGCAGGAGTACGAGTATTCGCGCTCACGCCTTAGTGAGATCCGCCCGCTCTTCAAGAAGAAGGTGACGGACAATGCCTCGCAGACCTCCTTCTCCGAGACGGGGGTGCAGACCTCTCTGCAGCTCAAGACGGACGATGGCCTCTACATCAATCTCCACGAGGCTGCGCTGGTGAACTACCCTGCGATGCACCTCAATCTCGATGATAAGAACATGGTCTTCCGCTCTTGGCTGACTCCCGATGCACAGGGCATCAAGGGCTACCTTCAGACGCCCTGCCAGAGCCCTTGGCGTACGATCATGATCACCGACGACGCGCGCAAGGTCCTCTCCTCGCACCTCATCCTCAACCTCAACGAGCCCTGTAAGATCAAGGATACCTCTTGGATTCACCCCACGAAGTACGTCGGCGTATGGTGGGAGATGATCTCAGGTAAGGGCGACTGGGCCTATACCTCTCAGTTCCCCTCCGTCAAGCTCGGCATCACCGACTACGCGAAGGCTAAGCCCTCGGGCCGTCACTCGGCAAATAATGAGAACGTCCGCCGCTACATCGACTTTGCCGCTCAGCATGGCTTTGGTGGTGTCCTTGTCGAGGGCTGGAATATCGGATGGGAAGACTGGTTCGGCAACTCTAAGGAATATGTCTTCGACTTCCAGACGCCTTACCCCGACTTCGATATCAAGGCGCTCAATGAGTATGCCCACTCTAAGGGCGTGAAGCTCATCATGCACCATGAGACCTCCTCGTCTATCATGAACTACGAGAAGCACATGGACCAAGCCTATCAGCTGATGAAGGACTATGGCTATGATGCGGTGAAGAGCGGCTATGTCGGCAACCTCATCCCTCGTGGTGAGCACCACTACAGCCAGATCGCTATCAATCACTACCAGCATGCTATCGAGCGCGCTGCAGACTACAAGATCATGGTCAATGCCCACGAGGCCGTCCGTCCTACGGGGCTCTGCCGTACCTATCCTAACCTCATCGGTAACGAGAGCGCACGTGGTACGGAGTATCAGGCCTTCGGCGGGATCACTCCTGGGCATACGGCTATCCTTCCCTTCACGCGTCTGCAGGGTGGCCCCATGGACTACACGCCTGGTATCTTCGAGATGCAGTGCTCCAATGGCTCACGTGCCAACTCCACCATCGGCGGGCAGCTCGCTCTCTATGTGACGATGTACAGCCCGCTGCAGATGGCTGCTGACTTCCCCGAGAACTATGAGAAGCACCTCGATGCCTTCCAGTTCATCAAGGATGTCGCCCTCGACTGGGATAAGTCTATCTACCTCGAGGCTGAGCCTATGGAGTATATCACCGCAGCTCGTAAGGCAAAGGGCTCCAGCAGCTGGTTCGTAGGTAGCGTCACGGGACTGAAGCCACACAACTCGACCCTGCGTCTGGACTTCCTCGATAAGGGTAAGACGTATGTAGCTACGGTCTATGCCGATGCTCCCGATGCCGACTACAAGACCAACCCACAGGCCTATACCATCACCAAGGGACTGGTCACGGCTAAGTCCGTCCTCAAGCTCCATTCGGTAGCTGGTGGTGGCTATGCTATCAGCATCGTAGAGGCTAAGGATACGAAGGGTCTCAAGCCCCTGAAGTAATCCGCCTATCCTATATAGATAAGGAGGTTGAGCACAGGCACGGTGCCGTAGCTCAGCCTCCTCTCTTTATGCCCTTGCTCGCTCTCATAATACCCCACACACTCTATATTAATATATGTATGCGTATGCCGAAGATGATCTCGAGCCTCTCCCTCTCTGCGGCTCTTCTCTTCTCTGCGGAAGCTCAAGAGCCCACACTACCCCGTATGGAGCTCTCTACCGATAAGGCCTGTTATCTGCCAGGCGAGATGGTACACCTCACCGTCTCGGGTACACCTCCCTCCGCCCTCTTCATCCGCTACCGCCACGGTGCGCAGATCCTCGCTGAGGTCCCCTATGCCGAGGTGGTGAAGGCTGGTCGCTGGTCATGGCGCCCTCCACGGCGGGACTTTCAGGGCTACCTCGTAGAGGTCTATACCCGCTCTGCCGAATGTGAGCTGGTCGTCGCTACCATCGCCGTCGATGTGTCCAGTGACTGGCGACGCTTCCCCCGCTACGGCTTTGTGGCGGACTTTGATGATGGGGGAGACCCTGCTGCCAAGCGCACCCGCATCGCCGAGGAGATGGCCTTCCTCAATCGCTGCCATATCAATGGCGTGCAGTTCCAAGACTGGCAGTGGAAGCATCACTATCCCGCTCCTATCGATGCCAAGGGGCAGCTGATGCCCGCCTACCGCGATGTCAGCAACCGCTGGGTCAAGGCCGAGCACGTCCGTCACTACATCGAGCTCCAGCACAGCTACGGGATGAAGTCGATCTTCTACAACCTCTGCTTCGGGTCGTGGGAGGGAGCTACGGAAGATGGTGTGCAGAAGGCTTGGGCGCTCTATGCTCAGCCCAAGGATGGTAAGCGATATCAGGACTTCCACGGCCTGCCCTCGAGCTGGCAGAGTAATATCTACCTCCTGGATCCAGGGAACGCAGATTGGCAGCGCTATCTCTGCGACCGCAATGACGAGGTGTATCGGCTCTTTGACTTCGATGGCTATCAGATCGACCAGCTGGGCAGTCGTGGTCCGCGCTACGATGCGACGGGGCGCAAGGTCCATCTCCCACGCACCTATGCTTCCTTCATCAAGGCTGTCAAGAAGCGTCGTCCCGAGAAGCGTCTCATCATGAATGCCGTCTCGGGCTATGGTGACGCCGAGGTCATCGGCACAGGGAAGCTGGACTTCTGCTACAATGAGGTCTGGGGCAATGGTAATGGCTATGGAGGTACTTCCGAAGCGGCCTTTGCTAACCTCTATGAGATCATCAAGCGCAATGATGGCCTGAGCCGTCACCGCCTCCCTACGGTCTTCGCTGCGTATCTGAACTATGATAAGGCTGATCATGGTGGGCGAGGGGATAAGCTGATGAATACCCCAGGTGTACTACTGACCGATGCCGTGATATTCGCTCTCGGTGGGTCACACCTCGAGCTGGGAGACCACATGCTCTCTCGTGAGTATTTCCCCGCAGCACCCCTGGCGATGAGTCCCAAGCTACGGGAGGCTATCGTCCACTACTATGACTTCCTCACGGCTTATCAGAACTGGCTCCGTGGGACGACCTCCCGCCACGCCTTCACGCCTCGTATCTCGACGACGAGTGCCGATGTTCAGCTCACGACTTGGCCTCCAAAGGCAGATGCTATCACTGCCTTCGCTAAGCAGGTCGGCCCGAGACAGCAGGTCGTGCATCTGCTGAACTTCCTGGGGACGAATGACCTCTCTTGGCGGGATGTCGATGGCACACGCTCTGAGCCCCGCTTGGTGCGTCAGCTACCGCTCCAGCTGGAGAGTGCGGCGCGTGTCGTCCGTGTCTGGGCAGCTTCGCCTGACCTGCGTGGTGGGGCACCCGAGCTCCTGCCATTCACCCAGCGTAGCGGTGTGGTATTGGTCACGCTCCCTGCGCTCCACTACTGGACGATGCTCGTCCTGGAGCTGGCACCCGCTCGTTAGCTTCCCTCATTCATAAGTTGATAGGTGTTGTTGGCCCCGTCTCGTAGACCCTCGGTCTATGGGGCGGGGCTTTGCCTATTCCTCTTATCCAGCGGAGGGAAAAGCGTCCTTCTCGTGAAGAAAAAAGCGC
>ERZ773213.1176-NODE-1176-length-14211-cov-2.260949_pt1 | contig 14211 bp, 8 predicted proteins | sample MGYA00580996_ERZ773213 | MGnify/ENA primary metagenome ERZ773213 (study PRJEB29015, sample SAMEA2738152) | human oral metagenome | biome: human oral; feature: human-associated habitat; material: saliva | place: China | collected 2197 ...
ACTCGATGTTGTTGAAATTCCAACCAACCGTCCAATCCAACGTAAGGATATGGAAGACCGCGTTTATAAAACAGCACGTGAGAAGTATGCAGCTGTTATCGACGAGGTCGAGGCAATGAGAAATCAAGGTCGCCCTTGTCTTGTTGGTACAACATCTGTCGAAATCAGTGAGCTTTTGAGTAAGATGCTTAACATGCGTAAGATTCCACACCAGGTTTTGAATGCTAAGCAGCACTTGAAGGAGGCTCAGATTGTTGCCGAGGCAGGTCGTTCAGTAGATGGTCTTGGTGCAGTAACAATCGCTACCAACATGGCAGGTCGTGGTACCGACATCAAGCTTTCTCAGGAAGTGAAGGATGCTGGTGGTTTGGCAATCATCGGTACAGAGCGTCACGAGAGCCGTCGCGTAGACCGTCAGCTTCGTGGTCGTGCTGGTCGTCAAGGTGACCCAGGTTCATCAGTATTCTATGTATCACTTGAAGACAAGTTGATGCGTCTCTTCGGTTCAGAGCGTATTGCTAAGGTAATGGATAGACTCGGCTTTGAAGAGGGTGAGCGTATTGAGAGTTCAATGATTTCAAATAGTATTGAACGCGCCCAGAAGAAGGTTGAGGAAAACAACTTCGGTATCCGTAAGCGTTTGTTGGAATATGACGATGTCATGAACAAGCAGCGTACAGTTATCTATGAGAAGCGTCGTCACGCTTTGATGGGTGAGCGTATCGGCATGGATATCTCTAACATTATTTGGGACCGTTGCGTAAACATCATTGAGAACAATGACTATGAGGGTTGCAAGGAACAATTCTTGAAGATTCTTGCAATGGAATGTCCATTCACTGAGGAAGAGTTCAATGGTGGTAACACTTCAGAACTTTCTGAGCGCAGTTTCCAGGCTGCAATGGAAGCTTTCTCACGCAAGACAGAGCGTATCCAGACTGTTGCATGGCCTATCATCAAGCAGGTATATGAGAATCAAGGCGCAATGTATGAGCGTATCATGGTTCCAATTACAGATGGTAAGCGCGTTTACAACATACCATGCGACTTGAAGGAAGCTTACGAGAGCGAGGCTAAGTCTGTTGTTAAGCAGTTTGAGAAGGTTATTCTTCTCCATATCATTGATGATGATTGGAAAGAGAATCTCCGTCAGTTAGACGACCTTCGTCACTCTGTACAGAATGCTTCTTACGAGCAGAAAGACCCATTGCTCATCTTCAAGTTGGAGAGTGTGAAGTTGTGGGACAACATGATTGACGATATGAACAATCGTACTGCAAGTGTACTCATGCGTGGTCAGATTCCAGAGATGCAGCCAGCTGAGGACATTCAGGAGGCTGCGCCAGAGGAGCATAGCCAGCAGTACAGAGAGGAGAAGGTGGAACTAAATGACCCTAACCAGGTTACTGCAGCACAGCATGACACCCGCGAAGGCGCACAGGAAGTAAACCACACTCCATATCGTGCAGACAAGATGCCACGTCCAAACGACCCATGTCCATGTGGTAGTGGTAAGAAATTTAAGAATTGTCATGGTCGCGATATCCGTTAATAACCTTATAAAGAAATTCGGGGATAAGACAGCTGTGTCTATCCCCGATTTTTGTTTTCCCTCCAACGAGATTATTGGTCTTGTTGGGAATAATGGTGCAGGTAAGACAACTCTCTTCCGTCTGATTCTTAATCTAATCAAAGCTAACAGTGGTATCGTAAACTTCTGTCTTACTGAAGAAAACAGTCAACAGGATAAAGCAAATCTTAACAGCAATATGACTTTAGTTTCTCATCTTGAAGATGCATGGAAAAGTTATATAGCTGCTTATCTTGATGAGAGTTTTTTAATAGAGTTCCTTACGCCAAAGGAGTTCTTTACCTTTATTGCGAAAGTCAATAACATTGAAGAACAGGAGATGGAAGAAAGACTTAACAACTTACAATCCTTCCTCGGCGATGAGGTTCTTGGCAGAAAAGTATATATCCGTGAACTATCTGCAGGAAACAAACAGAAGGTTGGCATAGTTGCTGCCCTACTCTCTTGCCCAAAGTTCGTTATCCTTGATGAGCCTTTCAACTTCCTCGACCCAAGCAGTCAGAATCATCTTAAAAAACTTTTGATAGAGTATAAAACGAAACATAAGGCTTCTATTCTCATATCAAGTCACAATCTACACCATACAACAGATATCAGTAACAGAATTGTATTGATGGAGAAAGGTGAGATTATAAAGAATATTGATGACATAACAGAGGAGTCGATAAAGGAATTAGAGAACTATTTCTTGTAGAGACATAAAACAATATTAGAAACGAATAAGGTCTGAATGTGCGAAACATTCAGACCTTATTCGTTTGTAAGCAACAGCAAAAAACTAACTTTTCTTGTCCTTATCTATTAATGTACGAATACTCCGCACATCTGGTGTTGCAGCCCCGCACATATGGTGCTAATGGTCAACACCATTTGTGCGAAGCCCTCCTTAACTCTAAATAAACATATGAGTACAACACACATGTACACCTTAAGCATAAGAATGCATACCACCAAGGATATAGTTGACACCAAAGTAGGTCATAAGTATACTAAAGAATGACAGTAACATAAAGAGATGATAATTCTTTGGTTTATCTAATGCTGAAAATGAATTGGTGTGCAAGGGGATAGCATAAATCATAAAGGTAATCAATACCCACGTTTTTTTTGGGTTCCATCGCCAATAGCCTCCCCAACTAATATTAGCCCATATAGCTCCAATAAATATTCCTAATCCTAATGTCGTTATGGCTGGATAGAGGAAAATCTGTGAAAGAACGGTCAACTGGCGATTAGCAGCCATAACGCTTTCTCGTTTACTATTACAAGTAAGAAAATAGGCTATCGCACTAATAAACGTAAGAGAGAGAAGTGCGTAAGAAATCATGATGATACTTACATGAATGCTTAACAGCGGACTATTCAACACAGGCATACGTGGCGTAATACTTGGATCCATCTCTCCAAGATGACTTACAAGAAGCATAAAGCCACTCATGAGTAATCCAAAAGTTGTCATAAGTTGTAGCTTCCTTGTCGTCAAAACAGATACAAACATGATGAGCCAAGATAACAGTAACATCGTCTCATAGCCGTTAGCAAGTGGAATCGTACCATTAATAACCCATCTCAGAGCTAACGTAAAGGTAAGAACACACCATGAAAGAGACATTAACCAGGTAAAAAGTCTATATCTTTTCTTATGTGCAAGGAATAAGACTGAGAGTAAACCTGCTGTCAAATTAAAAATGAAAAGTATAGTTGCAAATGGAAAATGATTGTAGATTCCCTCTGCTTTAATTACTGTTTCAGATGGAATAGTATTGCCACCATATCTATATTGGTACTTTCTTAATTTTAAGATAAGCTCGTTCAACATATCTATTTTCCCCTGTCTGGCAAGCTGCCCCGCTAAAGGAAGAATAGATCGAATATACTGTTGCTGTTCCTTTGGCATATCTTTCGGATATCTATCAGTAGGTGTAAACCAGTCAACAGTATTACTTTTAGACGTATAAGGGAAGATTCTGAGTGGTTTACCTTGCGTTAATTCCATCAACAGCATCATCTTATCGTCCGTATCAAGCAACTGCTTTGATACATTGTCATTCTCCTGACTATGCGCATCTTGAAGGTAAGGTCCTAATATATAACCTTGTTGTCCAAACAAACTCATAGGAGAAATATATTCATTTAAGTTCAGTTTATTACGCAGTTCAGCTCCCTTTAGTCTTAAGATAGGCTCCTTCATCCACTCTTGTCCCCAGAACATAAAGCCCGTTAAAACCTGAGAAGGAGTAAAGTCTTTGTAACTTTTCTTACCATAAAGTTTTTTGGTAAAGTCGATAGCATATGTCTCTATAGGACAAATTCGTCCATTATATACAATCAATATCTTTCCAAACTCGTCAGCAGTCTGACGTGGTAATGCAGGTTGCGCACTTGCATTCAAACAGCCCATTACCAACATGATGCCAGCTATTGCTTCCTTACGGAGCAAACGTCGGAAGTTTCCCTTAGGGTCAATAAGCATCGCAATAAGTCCGAAAAACAGAAGAGCATAACCTAAATAAGTAACAGGAATTCCATACGGGTCGGAATTAACAGAGAGATAACTACCCTTCATGTCTTCATCATAGCTACTTTGATAAAGGCGTGTGCCATATCCAGAGTAGATATTATTCATTGAAATCTGATACTGTTCATGCTTATCTCCTTGGATAAGTGTAACAATTGACGCATAATCCATTGCAGCCATATTGCCAGCATGGTAAGATACAGTAAACTTGTTCAGTTGAATACTGAATGGTAGTTTAGCCTCGTTTCCATCCTTGGTAATATACGTATCTATCGCTTTCCCTTGTCGAAGATGTACCACACCTTTATTAGAGGTGAGATGAGTTAGCAATGCACCAAGGAGAATTACAACAAAAGACAAATGTAATGTTATAACAATTGGCCGACGAATCTTTCGCTTTAGAAAATAAACAATGCCTGCTGCTGCACCAATAGCCCACAACAAACAAAACCACCACGACCCGAAGATGTTGTCTGAAACATAATCAAGACTGGTATATTTCCCAATGATTGTCCCCGTTGCCATCACTATAACAAGGAGAACATAAATAATTTCAAGCGTCTTCTTTGTTCGCATCTGTAAGATAATAAAGAAGAAGATGAGTCCTTCTGAGACTACATCTTCTTCCTATAAATGTTCTTGTTACTTACTAAAAATATTAGATAGCGCGTATGAACTTAACCACTGCATCTCTATCAGCCTTAGGCAACTTATAGAACTTCACAGCAGCATTATAAGCCTGACTGTTCTTACTATAAGCATGCCACATGATTGCTTCAATCTCATTGCGTGCTCGAGCATCATGGAGACGATCTTCTGCACCAGAGTTGAGAAGTGACAGACCTCTACCCCATAAAGGTGTTGTACGGCACCATGAACCATGAATATCATTCTTCATATCCAACTTATGCTGGATAAAGTCTGAGTAAGGATAAATCTTCTGATTAGCATACTTAGGCAACTGCTTATTACCAAGAATCTTAGAAGAGCCATGATTGTCTGCACCTGTTGTCCAAGAAGCCTTGTGACAGTGTGCACAACCTAACTCTCCAGTGAAGAGTTCCTTACCACGCTGTACGTCCTTGTCGTTCAAGTTTCTTGCTCTTGGAACAGCAATACCTCTGTGCCAAACCATAAATGCATGATAAGCGTCATCGCTCATCTCTGGCTTGAAGTTGAAGTAAGGATTATTATACAAGTCAACATTATCGTTTGGAGAAAGCAAATAGCCTACTGCCTTCTTTATACCTTCGCGGGTTCCATCATTGTAATATGGATGTACGTAAGAGTTAGGATCACTACCATGCTGTTGGATGTAACTAATTACGTTCTCGTTCTCTGACATTGCTTTAGCCCATGGCTCTGTAGAACAAATGTGCTTGATATCTGAACGAAGAATGTTCAACTCATCCCACAAAGCTACATCATTCTCAAGACAGCCATCAAGTAAGTCGTAGTTGAAACGCTTGATGAACTTGTTTCCAAAATAATCACTTGCCCATGCTTCAGGCTTCAACTGCTTTGTTGTATTGTCCCAGAACTCTGGATTCAACTCTACAAAGCGACCCTCTGTCTCATATTGCTTCTTTAAGTCTTCATTAGAAATAGCATCAATCAAACCAAGACCTTGGAAGTTACATGAAGCTATCAAACGTACTTCATAGTTGCTTGGCACTGGGTCTGTGTTGAAAGCAGACTGTGGAATAGCAACAGAAGGATAACGAAGACTAAACTTCTCACCATCAGGGAACTGCATTGGGAGTCCGCTTGGCATTGAAGTAACATCATGCCAAGTAATCTTTATCTGCTTTGGATCTACTGGTGGCAAGAATGGCTCTACAGCTTGAAGCATCGTAAAGGTAGTCAACTGGTCAATTGGTGTACCATTATTGCTTCCTGGAGCATCTGGAGTATAAACAGAAACGATGTAACCATTGCCCTTTACTGGTTCCATGTCATTACGACTATGGCCATGGCTATATCCGCCAGAGTGGCAATACTCACATGAACGACGTGAAGCTACAGGACCCCAACCTTTGTATGGTTCAGTGCTAAGCGTGTACTTAGCACTTACCATCATATCACCTTGATTGAAGAGATCAGTTAGTCCTTGTTCGTCAATAGCTGGTGTATTGTCCTCATAGCAACCTGCTGCAGTATTCTCAGTTGTGCCAAGCTTACCACCTGGATACCATTCGTCAGCAGAGAAGTTACCTACAGCTTGACCAACGTACTTCGTTTCAGGCTCTGATGGCTTCAGTGGTGTTTCTGGTGAAACATTGTCGTCAGAACATGCAGCAAATGCACATAAGAGTGCTCCAGCAAGTAAGTATTTGCTATAGCTGTTGTGTCTCATAATGTTTTATAGTTTAAATGTACGTTTGAAACGTAGCCTTGTCCTAAAGAAGACAAAGCTACGTTCTTTAAATTATCTTTATATTATCATTGCTTTTCAGATTTGCAAGAGTTGGATTACTTATCTGTCTGCTGATTAATCCATGTGCCAGCTGTGTTAAGTGCCTCATTTAAGGCATCAACCTTTTCAATACAATTCTTAACCTGTGCATTACCTGGATCATCGATGAAAGCAATACCACTCTTCTTAGCTGTCTCCAAGGCTGCAATTGCTTCGTTAAGAGCGCTGTTCAACTCATTGTACTTAGGATAGTTATTGTTCTTCAAGAAGTTCATAATAGAGTACTGAGTTGGAGTAGAGATGTTCTCTGTACCACGAACTCCATAGAGTGAATTCTTGATAGAATAGATGTTATCCTGGTAATCTTGGAATGAACGCTTACTGTATGGTGACTCGATGTAGTTAGCTGCATCGTCTGCTGTACCAGTACCTGTAGCCTTACGATAAGCTTGACCAAGTTTCTGTGAAGCGACCTCCTCACAAATACCACTACATCCGCCAATAAAGATATTGTTCAGTGTCTCATGCCATGAAGCAAACATACCATTCTCCTTTGTGGCGAACTGTGAATAATCACGATATGGAATTAACTTTGCAGAAAGTCCTCTGTGACGTGTTCCATTGACTACCCACATAGCATTTGCAAGCTGATTCAAATGTGATGTTGGGATAGTTGTACCTAACCAACCATATTCCAAGAGATAAGTCATGTTACGGAGGTCACCGGCAACAGCTGCTGCAAAGGCTGCTTCGTTCACTGTACTTACACTTGTAAGACCTGCTTCTGTCTCTTTCTCAGCATTGAAGGCTGCTACTGTACGGTTCTTACCATTACGGAAGAGTACAAACTCCAAGCCATGGAAACCTAACACAGAGTCGAAATTTCCATTGTTGTCATAAACATACTTGGCTGGATTCTCTCCATTAATACCTGCGATAACATCTGCATTATTCAATGCTCTTGTCAACTGATCATGGTCAAGCGGCCATGAGTCGATATGTGGGTCAATCTCATTATCAGATGCAGCACCATAGAGGAATGACTCACTCTGCTCCCATTGCTTACGTGCAGCCTTGAAAGCTTCACAAGCAGCATCAATATCATTCTGGGTCAGTGTACCTGCTTTACGCTTCTGGTACAGATTCTGGCAAGCATTGTAAAGTTCATCTGACTTTTCTGCTAAAGACAAATATGTTGGTTCAACAACAGCCTTAAGGTAGTTGTCTACAACCTTACCCATCTCCGTCTTATTTGCATTTGCACTACTTTCGTTTGCTACCTTGTTTAATTCAGCCTGCTGACCTGGAGTGAGAATCGTTGTACTAACAACATCATCATCATCACTACATGCAGTAAAGCCTGTAGCTAATGTTCCTGCAAGAAGGAACATAGCAAGTTTTGTTACTTTTTTCATTACAATCTTTTTTAAATAATGGTTATTCGATCTTTATTCTTTGTCTTTTAAAGGAAGAATCCTTGATAAGCGATACCAATATTAATTGCTGGCTCATCATTGTATCCCTTCTTCAGATTACGGTAGTTGTATTCTGCCTTAATAGCAATCTGTGGGATAGGATAATAGTTTATACCTGTTGCAAGAACGGTTCTATTAGTCCACTGCTTAGTTACAGCATGAACATAAGAATCATAGTGCTCAATATGTCCGAAAACATAAAGTTTCTGATTGTCTTCACGCAACTTGTGAATCTGAGAGAAGATATCATAACCAACCTCAAACATCATTGCCATTGCATGACTTCCGAAGTATTTACCATTACCTGACTCATAAGGCTTAACATACTGTACATTAGGGTATGAAAGCTGTGAAATCTCTTGCGCATTGCTTACATAACCATAGTCAATGTTTCCGCGTGCAATCCAATTATACTTATTATAAGTGAAGTCTAAACTACCAAGATAGACATTACCCTTAATCTTCTTCTTCTCTCCCTTCTCACTATCATGTGGAACGTTGTTGTGCATAGCCTGGCCAACATAGCCACTAACACCAATACGAAGACCAGGATTAGACGAATTACATACTAACATCTATTATAATCCTAAAACCACCTATATATATTTATAACGTACACATTCTATTGAACCGTCGTTACAAAAACAAACAACACCCTATTTAAGATTTTAAAGGCTATTGGGGCTAAAAGGAAGTCAACAAATTGGCGATTATGTAAGGATTTTTTCTTTCGTAGATTTTTATTGATGCTTAATTGGACTCGAAAAGACGCCCTATTGGATTGCAAAAGATGCCCTTTTGAGGTCTTATTAACGCCCTTTTGAAGTCCAATTAAGCACCGTTTCGCAAGCATCTTTACAACATACTGATACGCTGCAAGTTACAAACATTCTGAAAAATAGTGTTTTATTCGGTTTTTAAAAGAATATTTTTACGATATTTGTAAAGATATTTTTAGACTAAATTTATTGTATAAAGAAGGATGCTACTTCGCATAATAATAGGCAGCATAGCTACCTTTTTTATAAGGTGCAATAAGTCTTAATCCTCGTTTCTTAAGCAAGAGAATCTTGAGAGCTTCTTTATAATAACGTGGACGAAGGCTATCTGCAGGATAATACTGTGGAAGATAGCGAGCAAAGTCATTAAGATTGCGATCTAACAAGAAACCTGTCAACTGATAGTTAGCTGAATTACGGGTAACTTTATAGAGTACACTATCAGGTTGTAGCCACGAATGTATCTTTCCTGGGCGCAATGTACTTGCCCCACCCTCCAAAGGATAATGAAAAAGACTGTCTGCTAAATGACCTCTACGCGCTACTGCATAGACGGTTAGCATAGATGTTACAGAATCCGTATGTGGCATTGTTCGTACTACATCCAATGCACCCGCATAATCCTTTTTATCTATCAAAGCCTCAACTTTAGCACGTTGATGAAAATACCTGTCACTATTACTAAAGAGTCCTATAAACAAGAAAAAGCCAAGAAAAAGCAGTAGGTTTATCCAAATCATCTGTGAAAACGGACCATAGCTACGCAGGTCTGGTTCGTAAGGCTCAAAACGTTTGACAGCAAACATTACAAAAGTGTAAACTAACAATAATAAAGGAGCTATCCATAACCAATTGCCAAACGTTACGCTATCGGCTGTAGGACGAAGGTCAGAGATGATTGTAAGAATAAGAAAAGATGGAAAGTAAGTCAAGCCAAAGCCACGCTTCTTCAACTTAAACAATGAGCTTACACCCATTTGGAGTAACTTTAAAGTAAATGTTATCAGCACTGCACCCAACATAGGATCATAGAAGGTTTGCCTTCCTGAAGCCAAGTGCTGTACTACGGTCATCACATCTGCTTGATAGAAAAACAGATAACAGAATGTGAATGAGCAAAATAGTACTGCGCAAATAGCACGCATAAACTTACTTTCCATCATGAATTTATTTCTTTCTCAATACTACAGCACTACGAGCTGGTATATAAAGTTTGAGCCAGCCTTTATGATCTTTCTCATAAAGAGGGTCGCTATTTGTGAAATGCTCTACTGTATCATCAGCAAAGCCAAAGCCACCAAACTCTCTGACATCTGTGTTTAATACTACATTATAAGATCCCTCTGGAACCAAGAAACCATAATCAGAATAAGAATGTGATGGTGAGAAGTTGAATACAAAGACTAACTCTCCCCTACTAAATGCCAATATCTGGTCGCCATCATTGTGCCAAATCTCTTGGATAGGAGTCTCATTAAACTTCTTCTCACTTGTAATTACCTCCAACATCTTACGGTCGAAGTCGCCAAGCAAGTGATAGCATAATTCCTCATTATCAACCAAGTTCCACTGTCGACGGGCATACTTATGGCTCCATCCATTTCCTTCGCGTGGAAAATCAATCCACTCTGGATGACCAAACTCATTACCCATAAAGTTCAGATAGCCACCATTAATAGCAGCAATAGTGGCAAGACGAATCATCTTATGCAGTGCAATGCCACGATGAGTCATCTCTGTTTCGTCTCCCTTACGGAAATGCCAATACATATCTGCATCTACTAACCGGAAGATAATAGTCTTATCGCCCACCAACGCTTGGTCGTGTGATTCGCAATAAGAAATAGTTTTCTCATCAGAACGTCGATTCTTTATCTCCCAGAAGATAGAAGATGGCTTCCAAGCCTCGTCTGGTAACTCCTTGATAGTCTTTATCCAGTAGTCTGGAATATTCATTGCCATACGATAATCAAAGCCATATCCGCCTGCAGTAAACTTAGCTGCTAAACCTGGCATACCCGACACTTCCTCTGCAATCGTTACTGCATTCTTGTTTACCTCATGGATAAGACAGTTAGCAAGTGTCAAATAACAGATAGCGTTATCATCCTGATGACCATTGAAATAATCAGCATAGTTGCAGAATGCTTCACCTAATCCATGACTGTAATAAAGCATTGACGTCACACCATCAAAGCGGAAACCATCAAAGTGATATTCCTCTAACCAGTATTTACAGTTAGACAAAAGGAAGTGGAGAACCTCGTCTTTACCATAGTCGAAACATAGCGAATCCCATGCTGGATGCTCATGACGCTCACCCGGATAGAAGTATTGATTAGGATCACCAGCTAAGTTGCCCAAGCCTTCCACCTCGTTCTTAACAGCATGAGAGTGGACGATATCCATGATAACAGCAATGCCATTCTTATGCGCTTCATCAATGAGTGCCTTCAACTCTTCAGGCGTTCCGAAGCGTGAACTGGCTGCAAAGAAAGAGCTAACGTGATAACCAAAGCTACCATAATAAGGATGTTCCTGAATAGCCATAATCTGAATGGCGTTATATCCGTCCTTAATTATACGCGGTAATACCTTCTCACGGAACTCATTATATGTTCCAACCTTCTCCTCATCCTGTGCCATACCAATGTGGCACTCATAAATCAGGAGTGGAGAGGTCTGTGGCTTAAAGGTCTTTTTCTTCCAAACATATGGCTCAGCAGGTGCCCATACCTGTGCGGAGAAGATTTTGCTTGCTTCATCTTGAACAACACGTTGTGTCCAAGCAGGAATGCGCTCACCTTCTCCACCTTCCCAATGTACACGCATCTTGTAGTACTGACCATGCTGCATAGCATCATGTGGGAGCGTAAGTTCCCAGTTACCAGTACCTTCAATCCTGTGACATTGATAGGCTTCTTGCTCATTCCAGCCATTGAAATCGCCAACAAGATAAATCTCAGTAGCGTTAGGAGCCCATTCACGAAATACCCACCCGTCAGCCGTCTGATGCAAACCATAGTAGTTATGGCCGTTTGCAAAATCCGAGAGTGTCAACTTGCCATTCTGAGTAAGCTGATTCATCTTCCAAAGAGCATGCTCGTGACGTCCACGAATTGCATCCTCATAAGGAGCCAAATAGGCATCATTCTTTACGAGTCCTATGTGAGACGGCTCCTTCACTTTTGTCGTTTTAGCAGAAGTCTTTTTGACTGGAGCCTTCTTTGTTGTGGTCTTCTTTGTAACCATGGTAGATAAGCTTTATGTTATTTGTTATATTTTGTAAAGGCTAATTCGTATAGCGTTTTCCTCTTTCATAATAACCGCTGGCAGTTACTTTACCATTCTTATCACGCTCAATGAACTTTCCATCACGGTGGTCATCACGATAGTTACCTTCAAAACGAACACCATCAGCAGTCTCCTCAACAGCTGTTCCATTTCTTTTGCCATTGTGGTAGCTGCCACGAAACTTACTGCCATCAGCATAGTGTATGATGATTAGTCCTTCTAATAAACCATTTCGGAACTGCCCTTCATACACATCCTTATTCTTCTTGGTCAGTTTACCCTGTCCATTCTGCATGTCTTTCTCCCAGTAGCCTACATAGATATCGCCATTATTCCATGACATTGTACCATAGCCAGACTTAAGTCCTTTAAGGAAATGGCCAGAATACTGGTCGCCATTCTTATAACGGAAGATGCCTTGTCCTGTGCGTTCGCCATCTAAATATTCACCATCATAGCTTTCACCATCCTTGAATTTATAGATTCCCTTACCATTCTGTAGGTCATTCTTCCACTCTCCATTATATTCATCACCATCTGCATAAATATAAATTCCTTTACCTTCTTTTAGGTTATTCACCCAATTTCCTGTAAACGATGAGCGGTCAGGCCATTTGAAACTACCATGTCCGTTCTTCATATCGTTCTTCCACGAGCCTTCATAAAACGCTCCATTGGCAAAAATATACTTTCCTTCACCACTTCTTTTGTCATGATCCCAATTACCAATATACTTATCACCATTGTAATAATACATTGTTCCCTGTCCCTGCTGATAATCCTTATACCATAAACCATCATAACGATTACCATTAGCAAAGTAGTAAACACCTTGCCCATGTTGCTGATCTTGGAACCACTGACCTACATACTTCTCACCATCTGCAAACTTATAGGTTCCTTGTCCATGGCGTAAACCTTTCATATAATCGCCTTCATAGACATTACCTTTCTTATAAGTTGTTTTTCCTTTACCATTTGGTTTACCACGGAACATCTGTCCATGATAAGTTCCTCCATCCTGTGTTGTACAAGTTCCTATCTCTATGTTTTGTGCAAAGAGATACGAAGGAAGGAGAAGTAACAATATGATGATATATTTATGTTTCACGTTTCTCGTTTTTAGTTTATTATAATTAAAATAACCTATATGCAAAGATACCGATTTCAACTGAGAACAACAAATTTATAAAACATTTTTAAGCCATGTTCTCAAAATTACGTTTGTAAGCATTTACTTTTACAGAGAAGGGGCGAAATCCATTGTAAATGATAAAGAAATTTGAACAAAGTGAGGGAGTATGATATTTAAACTAATAGGATAAAGTTCTCTTTTTATAATTAAATTTTCAAGATGTGTCACTATAAAAAAGCAGACATTGAATTATATCTTATTTCTTTGTAAAAGTAAGTTCAATATCAAACTAATATCTGCAGCGGGTGATATAACACCTTTGCAACCTCAAACTGTAATCACATTGACTATATTTTACAAAACAAAGAACATTCAACACCAATGCTATTTACCATCCGCACGAATGGTGTTAAGCATCCGCACATTATGTGCTAAGCCTCCGCACAACATGTGCGCATCATCAGAATGTTGGGTAAAGACAAAGAGATAAATGCTTTATTACCATTACAACATTGCGTAAAACACCTCTTCTACATGTTTCTTGGAGAACTTCATCGAGAAAGAACACTCATTACAAAAGAATTAAAGGGCACAGCAAGTAATTTGCTGTGCCCTTTAATACCCACATTTCTGTGAGTTCTTTGAGCTTGACTTTTGGTTCGCGCCTCACGGCGTTCCCCAATCATCTTGCATCATTGTTATCCTTTAATCAATCTCTTATTACCTTAACTAAACCTATTTTAAATCTAACCTGAACAATCTCTTTTGTTCTACCTTAAAATAATAACTAAAAACCTAAATCTATTACTACTAACCTAAACAATCTATATTTGTCTTTTGACGATGCAAAGGTACAACTGTTTGCGCACACAACAAAACTTTTTCACGATTATTTTCAGTAAAACGACGTTTATTGACATACATCAAGTGAAATAACAAAGAAGGGATATGGGAAAGAAGGAGGAAAGAAGTTGACTTATAATGAGCAAATGCCATAAGACAA
>ERZ773213.1177-NODE-1177-length-14199-cov-84.006646_pt1 | contig 14199 bp, 10 predicted proteins | sample MGYA00580996_ERZ773213 | MGnify/ENA primary metagenome ERZ773213 (study PRJEB29015, sample SAMEA2738152) | human oral metagenome | biome: human oral; feature: human-associated habitat; material: saliva | place: China | collected 2197 ...
CCAGGCGGCGGAAGTTGTAGTCCCACACGCCCGGCTCGTCACTGGGGTCAATGAACGGGTACGTGCGCTCCGTCGGAGAATTATTGACGACCGAATCCGTGAAAATCGAGGCCACGTTCGTGATCGTGAAGGTCGCTGCACCCTCGGGTTCCTGGGCTGCCTGTGCGGGCTGCGCGGTGGGGGTCGTGACCGCGAGGCCTCCCACCGCCATCACCGCCGCGCACGTTCCGGCCATGACGCGCAGGAATCGCGGCGCGCGGTGGTGTACGTGGGTACCGGCATCGTTCCCTGCCGGGGTGCCCGCCGTGGGGGCGGTGCCCCGCGAGGCGTTTCGGTCGTGTGTGTCTGTCAGTTCCATGCCTACTCCGTCGCGGCGGGTCATTGTGCCCGCTGGTTATCGCCAAACTAACTGATGACAATGCTATCTGTGCCGGTGGGCACCTGCAAACATTTGTCACAGCAGGGTGGTTTTCGGAGTAATCGGATAGTCAGGAGTCGCAGTAAAACCAGTATTATCGTGCTATTTCTATGCGTTTGTGGGATGTGTTACATGTTTGACATGTGGAGCGCATGGTGCCCCGGCGGGGGAGTGTTGGAGGCTTGTCAGTGATGCTTGTGTCCCCGGATCCCGACCGAGCCTGGCTAGCACTCGACGACGTTGACGGCCAGGCCGCCCTCCGAGGTCTCCTTGTATTTCGAGAGCATGTCGTTGCCGGTCTGGCGCATCGTCTCGATGACGACGTCCAGGCTCACCATGTGCCGCCCGTCGCCCCACAGCGCCATGCGCGCGGCGTTGATCGCCTTGACGGCCGCGATCGCGTTGCGCTCGATGCACGGCACCTGCACGAGGCCCGCCACCGGGTCACAGGTCAGCCCCAGCGAGTGCTCCATCGCGATCTCGGCTGCGTTCTCCACCTGCTGCGGGGTGCCGCCCAGCGCCTGGGCCAGGCCGGCCGCCGCCATCGCCGAGGCCGACCCGACCTCGCCCTGGCAGCCGACCTCGGCACCCGCGATGGACGCGTTCGTCTTGATCAGCGCACCGATCGCTGTGGCGGCTAGCAGGAACTCGTGCACGAGGGCTCGGCGGCGCGCCGCGCACTCCTCCACGGACGAGGCCGTGTCCTCGTCGCCGGAATCCGTGCACCCCGCCAGCGAGTCGGCAGAAGGACTGGGCGTCATGCGGATGCGGCGCAGCGGCTGGACTGCCCCGTCCTCCGTGGCGGGACCCGCGGCCACGCCCGGCACCGAACCCGTCTCCGGGCAGTGCGTCACCAGGTAACCCAAGACCGCCGGGATCACGCCCGCCGCACCGTTCGTTGGTGCCGTCACCACGCGGTGGCCCGCCGCATTCTCCTCGTTCACAGCCAAGGCGAACAGGTTGACCCAATCCATCGCTCGCATGGGATCCGCCGTCGTCGACGCCCACGCAGCGCCCGCCGCGCGGCGTCCGCTTGAGTCGGCCCCGGCCTCGTCCATCGACTCCATGGGCGATGCGGGGATGCCCGTCAAGCGCTGGGCGAGTTTTCCGGCGAGCGCGCGGGCGCGGCGCGGCACATCCAAGCCGCCCGGGAGGATGCCTGCCGCCGACGTGCCCGCGTCCACGCAGTCGAACATCGTGTCCGCGATGCGATCCAGGTAGGCGTTGAGCGTGTCACGCGGGCGCACCGCCTCCTCATTCGTACGCACGAGGTCCGCGATGCTCAGGTCGGCCTCGTCGCACTGGGCGAGCAGCTGCGCCGCCGACGCGAAGGGGTGCGGTGCCGGAATGTCGATGCCGACACCGGCCTGGCTGGAGGCGAGAGAGGAGACCTCGGGATTCTGTGGGTCGTCGTTCGTCTGCAGCATGACGAAGCCGCCGCCCACCGAGTAATAGGTGCGCTGGAGGATGACGTCGCCGTCCTGGCCGGTGGCCGTGAGCGTCAGCGCGTTCACGTGATAGGGGAGGACCGTGCGTGGGACGAAGCGGATGTCCTCGGCGATGTTCAGGGGAATGCGCGTGCCGCTCGGCAGCGTGAGTGTACCCGTGCGCGCCAGCGTCGGCAGAATTGCCTCCACCGTGTCGATATCCACCGTCTCCGGGTCGTAACCCGCCAAACCCAGGAGGACCGCGCGGTCCGTCGAGTGGCCTCGGCCCGTCGCGCCCAGCGAGCCGAACAGGTCAATCGTGATGTGCGACGGCGGCGTCAGCGCCGTCAGCTCCGTCGTGAACGCCAGTCCCGCGCGCATCGGCCCCACCGTATGCGACGACGATGGCCCGATACCGATACGGAACATGTCGAACACCGACAGGGGGTGCGGCGCGTCGTGCGCGGCGACCTCACCCGAGACGATAGCGGCGGGTGTGGGACGCGACGGGTCGTAAGCGGTAACGGGCGCGCCAAGCGCGACGGGGCGAAGATCCATGCGCCCTATTGTGCAGGTGCTCGGCTCTTCGTGCGTGACGAGGCCGGGGTGGGGAGGGTGAGAAGGTGGTGAGTGGGAGGTGGAGGGCGGTGTATGTGCGATGCAGTGTGGGCATCCAGGGCCTTCGGGAGTGGGGTGACGGGGCGTGCAGCACTGTTTGTGCGAGGGTGTCAAGTTGCGTCTAGTTCCGCATTTTGATTTGTTGCCAGCCGTTAAAAATGGCAAAGCAACGACGTATATCGCGCCGATTTAAATTGATACCATCTGGTAAAACGGCGAACTTCTGCGGAAATAGACCTTGACTGTTATTCTGTAACGTAAGCCACGAGGAAGGTAGTGAAAATCAGGTTGCTTTTTCAGTAATCGCGTCGTAGGCTGGGTGTCATCAAGGTTGTGGAAAAACTGAACCGGACATCCCACCGGCACCACAGCGAAGCAAGGGACCTGAGGAGAATGATCAATGGGAACGAGTCGAGCGCGCGCAGGACACGCGCGGCACACGCGAACAGGGTTCCTGACCCGCGCACTGGCCGCGCTGGCCGTCGCTGCTACCGCCGCCGGAACGATTGTCGCCACCCAGGTCACCACCCCCGAGGCGGCCCAGGCCGCCCAGGAGCCCGCCGCCGCCGGTATCGAGGTTGGTCCCGTTCGTGCGAGCATGGGAACCGGCATTGTCAATGAGTCCGAGACGGACACGACCACCAGCCTTCCCGACAACTTCATTCGCTACGGCATCGTGCCTGGAATGTCGGAGACCCCTTTCTCTCGTGCCGGCATCAATGGCGGCAAGCCAATCACTGACAACAAGCCTGTTGGTACCCAGCTGGGTGGTACATTCGCCAAGAACAACGACCTGTGGACCTACATCACCCGCGGTCATCCCTGGAAGTGGGACACACAGGGAGGCACGCCGACACCAGGCACCAGCGAAGCGTGGATGAACGACCACGGCAAGATGTGGGACAACGGCGGTGACGCCAAGCTGTGGGCGAACGGCCAGAGTGCCATCGGCTTCAAGCCGAATGATCCGGGCACCGTCCAGCCGGGCGAGACATTCCTGCTCGGCGCCATCCGCCATAACAACCTGCCGATCCGTGGAGGTAAAAATGTCAAGCAGTTCCTGCACTCGAGCCTGAATATCACGCTCCCCGACCTGCTCGGTGGAACGCCCGAGAGCTTTCCCTTTGTTAACCAGGAAACCTACAACACGCTCTCTTCGACGATCATCTACCGCAAGGGTGGTGCCTACGTGAAAACTGAGGCGCAGCGTGGCACGGGTACTTGCTCGACATACTTCGGCATTAACGGCTGGCCTGCGAATCAGCAACTCAACGGAAAGTGGCCTCGTGACCTAGTCCTTGATGGGTCGTATGGTGTGCCCAAGTACACGGACAATGGCGAGTTCATTGGTCCTGCCTACGAGCCGGACCTGGTTGATGCGAGCGATCCCTCAAAGGGCTACGTCAATAAGCCCGAGAGCCAGTCCGGACGCTACTACTGCGTCAAGTACGTGGGCGAGGGAAACGGCGACTACGACTTGTACAGCCAGTACTACAATGCTGGCGCGGGTCAACCCTATAGCACGCTGGACACGAACAAGCCTGAGATTCTGCCGCGTACGTGGCCCGGTGCCAAGGGGAACGTCAACGAGAACCCCTACGTCTGGGACAACGTGAAGCTGCAGAAGACGACGTCGGACCAGACCTTCACGAAGAACGGACGCACCTACCGCCTGCAGCTCTGGGGATTCACTCCCGCGAACAACCCCAGGACGCTCATTACATCGGATAACATCAACAGCATCCCGACCGCCGACTGCCCGGCGACGCCCCCGGCGGGCGCCAAGCGCACTGACACCTTCGTGACGCAGGAACTCTCGGTCAACTACGGCTGCCTCTACGGTGTCATCACCGAGGAACGCTCCGTGCGCATCGTGAAGTCCGTCGAGGATCCCTCAGGCATGTACCCGGCGATTCCTGCCGCAACCTTCGCGGTGGAGACCGGTGACAACTGGCACGACAACACCGACCGCACCCCGGCGACGACCGGCACCGTGACCGTCACGAAGCCCACGGCCTCGTCCGCCCCGGCCAAGACCTCGTACATCTCCGCAGCCGACCCGGTCGCGAGCCTGACCCCCACCGGTTTCGGTGCGGCGAACGCGAAGTACGACTCGACCTTCATCCCCTTCGAGGTCGGTAACTCCGACTTCACCATCACGGAGAAGGACATCAGCACCGGCGGCGACGACAAGTGGAACCTCAAGGACATCCAGTGCGTCAACGGCATCGGTGAAGACGTCGCCGTGACCAAGACCGAGCGCGGCGTCAACTTCAAGAACGTCGGCGGCGCAGCGTCCAACGAGGCAGCCCCCATCACCTGTACGTTCGTCAACGAGTACCAGTCCCCCGACCTGCGCGTCGCGAAGACCATCGAGGTGAACGGCGGTGCCAACGGTGCCACCAGCTTCACCGTGGACTACAAGATCGTCGCCACCAACGACGGCACGCTCCCCGCCAACACCGGCAAGCTCACCGACAAGCCCGACTTCGCGAAGGGCCTGGAGATCCAGTCCGCGAAGATCGCCGAGACCCAGGCGGGCCTGGACACCGCGTCCGACGCCACCGCCACGAACGGCGTCTACACGCTGACCGATGGCGTCGAGCTGGCTGCCGGAGCCTCGAAGGAATACTGGATCCGTTTCGCGGTCACCCGTAACCTCGCGGCAACCGGCTACAACGAGGCCGACCTGGCCTGCTCCGTCGATGGAAATGGTGTACGCGTCCCCGGCAAGGGCCTCTTCAACGAGGTTTTGGTCGACGACCGTAAGGACAGCGACGGCGACTACAACAACAAGGATTGTGGCCCGACCGTCCCCCACGACTTCGTCGTGCTCAAGGCCGGCACCCAGAACATGGGCGCCACGTTCACCGATCCGACGAACCAGTACACCTACGGCGACAACAACGACGCGATGTACCCCCTCAAGGGCGCAGAGTTCGCGATCTACAACGCCAACCCCAACACGGACGCCAGCGCCACCGTGGTCAAAACCCTGACCCAGGCCAGCGCGACCGACGGATACTACTGGAGCGTGGGCGACCTCAATATCGACACCCCCTACTGGCTGGTCGAAACCAAGGCCCCCGCAGGACACTCCCTCCTGCCCCAGCCCCTCGAGTTCAAGCTGACGACCGCCCGAGCCGACGGCTCCGGAACGACGGTTGAACTCGCGGCCGACGCAACCGACGCGGCCAAGTGGGCAAAGGGTGCCGCCCAGGCCTTCTCCTCCGAACTGAACACTGACTCCGTGGAGCAGGGCTTCGTCATCGACGGCACCAACAAGGCCACCCTGGTCGTCAAGGACACCGAGGTTGGCGAGCTGCCCAAGGCCGGCAGCACCGGAATCTTCCCCTACATCGGCGTCGCAACGGCGCTCATGTGCGGGGCGATGGTGATGACCGTGGTCACCACCAAGAGGCGCAAGGCATACGCCTGAGCCACCCATGAGGTCCCGTGACCACGGCGACCCACCATCAGAAAAAACTCCCGAAATCACACACACAGGAGAAAGAAAACCTATGAGCACCACGAAGACCCGCCGCAGCCTGAGCCTGCTCGCAGCCTTCGCCGTCGCCGCTGGCGCGCTGGCCCTGCCTGCCGCCACCTCCGCGACGCAGGCCGCCCCCGCCTTCGGCCTCGCTGCCACGACCGAGCGCGCCCCCTCGCTGGTCGACCTCGACGCCACCAGGACCGGTTCTATCACCATCCACAAGCTGGTGAAGGACGACACCAACGGCACGACCGCTGGCAACGGCCTCGAGGACGCCACCGCCACCGGCACGCCCCTGGACGGCGCGACCTTCACCGTCGAGAAGCTGACCAACGTCGACCTCACCACGCAGGCCGGCTGGGAGAAGCTCGCTGGCTACAACGGCAACGTTGACACCGCGAAGGCTGACGGCACCGACGCGGCCATCACGAAGACCACCGCCGGTGGCGGCTTGGCTGTCTTCGACGGCCTCACCGTCGGTGCCTACCTCGTGACCGAGACCGCGACGCCTCCCGGCTACGTCGGCTCCAAGCCCTTCATCATCACGGTGCCCATGACGCACCCGACCGACCTCAACAAGTGGGTCTACGACGTCCACGCCTACCCGAAGAACTCGAAGGCTAACATCGACAAGACCGTCAAGGACGATACCACCCCGGCCATCGGCTCCGAGATCTCCTACACCCTGAAGTCCGACGTGCCCGCCGCTGAGGCCCTCGACTACTACGATGTCGTCGACCAGTACGACAAGCGCGTCGAGCTGCCCGAGGCCGGCGTCACCCTGAAGATCGTCGACGGCAAGACCGGCGAGGTCGCCCTGGTCAAGGACACCGACTACAAGCTGATCTCCGCCGACGGCACCGACGGCAAGACCAAGTTCTGGACCGCCGAGTTCACCGCGGCCGGCCGCCAGAAGCTGCTCGACAACCGTAAGGACGACACCACCAAGGTCCAGATGGACCTGGTCGGCACCGTCAAGGACAAGGTGGAGAACGACGGTCTGTTCAAGAACAAGGCCATCCTGCTCCCCAACGCCCCCTCCAACGGCTGGACCCCCGGCTCCGGCACCGTTCCCCCGCCGGACTACCCGAACTCCGAGGTCGTCTCCAAGTTCGGCAAGGTGAAGATCACCAAGGTCTCCGCCAAGGACACCGCCGCCAAGCTTCAGGGCGCCGAGTTCGAGGTCTACCAGTGCACGCCTCAGTCCACCCCGACCGAGAACTTCGAGTCCGTCGACGCCACCCTCGACAAGAAGCTGAGCCCCGCCGGCACGTCCACCTACACCACCGACGCCAACGGTGAGGTCACCATCGACGGCCTGCGTAACAACGACTGGGAGAACAACGAAGCCGTCACCAACCCCGGCTGGTACTGCCTCGTCGAGACCAAGGCCCCCGAGGGCTTCGAGCTCCAGACCCGCCCGATCGCCTTCCAGGTCCTGCAGACCAACTCCACCGCTGACAACGAGTACACCCTCGCGACGACCGTCAAGGACGTCCCCACGAACGGTGGCTTCAACCTGCCGCTGACCGGTGCTGCCGGCGTCGGCGTCCTGATCGGTGCTGGTGCCCTCCTCGTGGGCGGCTCCGCTGCGATCGCGCTGGCCAACAAGCGCCGCAAGGAGCAGGCCGACGCCTGATCCTCGCTAGCTAGCGACACACAGGGGGGTGTGGACCCGCAGGTCCGCACCCCCCTCGCGTTGCCCGCAACCCGCCCACAGCGGTACTACCCTGTAACTAGACAAACTGCCCCGGCCTCGGCAATGAACGGAGAAAGCGTGAGCACCCAAGCGCCCGACAAGAAGAAGATACCCCTCAAGCGGCGTCTCCTGGCCATCGCGCCCCCCATCCTGCTGCTCGCCGGCATCCTGGTCCTTCTGTACCCCGTCTTTGCGACCCAGTACAACAACTATCGCCAGGAATCCATAGCCTCCCAATTCAGCGCCGTCGCCGAAGACGCCGGCCCCGACGCCGTCGCCGAAAACCTGCGCCGCGCCGACGAGTACAACGCCAACGCTGCCGAGGCACCGATCCTCGACCCCTGGCTGGACGCGCAGCGCCCTGGCACCGAGGCCTACCAGGAATACCTGAGTCAACTCAACATCAACGACGTCATGGCCACCGTCAAGATCCCCGCCATCAACGTCAACCTGCCCATCTATCACGGCACCGAAAGCGCGACTCTCGACAAGGGCATCGGCCACCTCTTCGGCACCGCCCTGCCCGTTGGCGGCGAGTCCACGCACACCGTCCTCACCGGACACACCGGCCTGGGCACCGCTACCATGTTCGACCAGCTCACCAGCCTCAAAGAAGGCGACGTCTTCTACATCGAAGTCCCCGGCCGTCACCTCAAATACCAAATCAACGACATCCGCGTCGTCCTGCCCAACGAGACTGAAACCCTCAACAAGGTCGCAGGCAAGGACCTGGCCACCCTCATTACCTGCACGCCCTACGGCGTCAACACCCACCGCCTCCTGGTCACCGGAGAGCGCGTCCCCATGGACGAAGAAACCGTCGCCGCCGAATCAGCTCAGGTCAAGGGAACCGTCCTGCGCCCGTGGATGATTGCTATCCTCATCGCCGTCGCCATCATCCTCCTGGTCTCCGCCATCGTCTGGGCGCGCTCGCGCAAGCGCCGTACCGAAGAACCCGCGCAGATCGACGAGGCCGTGGCTGGCACGGGTGCAGCGGGCACTGCTGCGGGTGCTGCTTCGGTTGGTGGGGCTGCCTCGGGCGTTGCTTCGCTTAGTGGGGCTGCCTCGGCTGGTCGGACTCCCGCCGCCGCGCCCGACCTGCTGACCTCCGCCGACCAGATCTCCGACGACGAGATCAACGCGGGACGCATTGCAGCCCTGCGCAAGATGCTGGAGGAACGCGGCCGAGAATAAGGGATTGCCTTCTGTCTCAGATCCGGTCAGGTGGCCCTGAGGGGACACCTAGCCCACTCCTCCACGCAGTGAGGAACCCTCCTTTCGCGGCGTCCCACGGGCCGCGCAAGATGCGTAAGCGCGCGAGTGTGAGCGACCACGCTCACCCGCGCGCTTGCGCGTATCTACATTCAAGCCATTCAGTAACTGTGAAATGACCTGAAGCCTACGCACAGAACCTGCCCCGCGCCAGCCCCGCACTGAGTGCGAGGAGCAGGCCCCGGCCTCGTCCCACCCACACCCCAAGGAGCACCCCACGGGCGAGGCGAGCGAGACCCGAGGAGGCCTCGTCACCTACCATGGACGCATGAACCTCAGCTTCCCCGAGCGCATCCGCGTCGACGCCATCATCCAAGCCGCCATGGACATGGAGGCCGCGCCCCTCCTGCACGCACTCACGCCCATCGGCGACGACGAAACCCCGCAGGCCCTGCTGGCTGGCACCCACAAGACGCAGCGCTACGCGCTCGGCGAGCTCGACGGGAAAACCGTCCTCGTCGTCACCTCCGGCATCGGCCTGGCTAACGCCGCCTCCGCCACCGCGCGCGCCCTCACCCTCGTCGACGCACCCATCGTCATCGCCGCCGGCACCACCGGCGGACTCGCCCGCGACATCAACGTCGGCGACATCGCCGCCGGCACCACCGCCATCTACGGGCAAGCCGACGCCACCGCCTTCGGCTACGCCATGGGCCAAGTCCCCCAAATGCCCGTTGACTACACCACCTCCGACGCCGCCGTCGCACGCCTGGCCGAGCTGCCCGCGCTGATCACCCACGCCGTGCGCGAAGGCCGCATCGTCTCCTCCGACTCCTTCTGCACCGAGCAAGTCGCCGACCCCATGCGCGAACGCTTCCCCGACGCCATCGGCGCCGACATGGAAACCTGCGCCATGGCCCAAGTCTGCTGGTCCTCCAGCGTCGACTGGATCAGCCTGCGCGCCGTCTCCGACCTGTGCGGACCCGGCGCCAACCAGGCCTTCCACATGGACGGGCAGCGCGCCGCCGGCCACAGCGCCGAAGCCGTGCGCGCCTACCTGACGCTGCTGTAAAGAGGGCTTGTGGGCTTCCCACCGCCGCAAGGAAACGGGGACGGGCGGCCGCGCCCAGGCCTCGTCCCACCACCCGACCCGGAAGGAAACCAACCATGACCCAGCCCCGACCCGCCCGCGTCCTCATGGTGTGCACCGGCAACATCTGCCGCTCGACGATGGCGCACACGATCCTCCAGCAGGAAGCCGCGCGCGCCGGCGTGGACGTTGTCGTCGACAGCGCTGGTGTCTCCGACGAAGAGCAGGGCAACCCCATCGACCGTCGCGCCGCCCGCGTCCTGCGCGACGCCGGATACACCGTGCCCGACCACCGCGCGCGCCAGATCCGCGCCGCCGAGCTGGGGGAGTGGGACCTGATCCTCGCCATGACCTCGCGGCACCTGAGCGTCCTGGAGCGCCTCGCTGACCGCGCGGGGGTCGAACACGAGGGCGCGCCTGCGTCTGCGGAGGACCTGGGCGCGGGGCCGCGTATCTGCCTGTACCGCGACCTGGACCCCGCGGGCAGCGGCGACGTGCCCGACCCGTGGTACGGCGGGCACCAGGACTTCCTGGACACCCTCGAGGTCATCGAGCGAGTCACGCCGACGATCATCGCCCTGGCTCGCTGAGCGGCGACGGGCGCGGAGTACGGATGCCCTGCGTCATGAGCTGCGTGCGCGAGGCCGTGGTTGCGCTTGTCGGCATGCGTTCGCGGATAGGTTGTGGGCACGCGGATAGGCTAATAACCTATCCGCAAGCGCGTCACCTATCCGCGTCGCGGCGGTAGGGTGCAGCACGTGGGCGGCCACCCCTCGGTAGCCGCCCGCGTGGATGCTGGTGAGCTGTTCGCTGCGCCGCTTACTGCAACGCCCCGATAGGCTGCTCAGTCCGGAAGAGCTGCCCCGGCCTCGGCGAGGAGGGCGCGGATCTGGTCTTCGACGCCTTTGGTGCCGCGGCCGACCTCGCGCAGCTGACCATCGGCACCCGCAATGTAGTGCGTGGGCCAGGCGGTCGCGCCGTAGGTCTGGAACGCTGCCAAATCCGGGTCTAGCGCGACCGGGTACGTGATGCCCAGCTTCTCGATCGCGCCGCTCACGACGGCGGGGTCACGGTCGTGGGGCTGCTGCGGCGAGTGGACGCCTACCACGACCAGGCCGTAGTTCTTGTACTTCTCGTAGATGCGTTCCAGCTCGGGGATTTCACGCTGGCAGTTTGTGCACGAACTCGACCAGAAGTCCACGAGAGTCACTGTGCCGGTGGGCTGGCCGAGGGAGTTCATCCACTCGGAGGCGTTGATCTCGGGCAGGGTACCGCAGTCCTTGCTGGTGCCGCGGGCGCACTGGGCGAAGTCGCCGCGGGCCTCGACCTCGGTCTCGGGGTCGCAGGCACCGGTCTCGCATGCCTTGCCCGCATCCGCCTGGAGGGACGCCGTGTAGTCCGGGATCATGCGCTGCAGGGCGGCCGGCGCGTCGGTCGCGATGCCGATCGCCAGGGCGATCATGGCGACGCCGGCGGCGATGCGCAGGGGGCGCTGGCGGGACTTCAGGCTCGCGGCCACGCCCGACCCCGCCAGGGCCACGGCGAGCAGTGGGATCGACAGGCCGACCGCGAAGGAGACCGCCAGACCGATGATGCGCCACGTCACCTGGCCCGTGTTCGAGGCGACGATGACTGAGGCCAGTACCGGCCCCGCGCAGGGGACGAACGCTGCACCGAGCACCAGGCCCAGGCCGAATCCTGCGCTGTCGCCCGTCGTGCGGGGTGTCAGGCGCGCGAAGGGCCGCTCGAGGACCTCCATAACCTTCGGGACGATCATGCCGATGCCCACGGCCACGAGCAGCACGACACCCGCCCAGCGGATCGCCGTCTGCGGCAGGTGCAGCAGGCTCAGCAGCGCCGAACCCACGACCGTGATCAGCATGAACGACGTGACGAGGCCGGCGACGATCAGGAGGGGACGGCGAGCGACACTCGGGGAGTCATCGACCTTCTTCGCGGTGACAGCGGGGGAGGAGCCGCCCTTGCCCAGGCTCACGCCGGGCGCGACGCGGAAGAGGCCGGGATCGACGGCGTTGGTCGTGTTCTCAGAGGACGAGGCCGTGGAAGCCTCCGCGGAATCTTTGCCGCCTGCGGCACCGAGGAACAACACGGGCAGGACAGGCAGGATGCACGGGGAAATACCCGTGACGAGACCACCAAGAAGACCAAGCAAGAGGAACATAGGTTCACCTTACTTGGTATAGGTGAGAAAAGCGCGCGACGTGACGGCTACACGCATGGACACGTCAGATGTGATGACTCGATACCACACGTCGCATGCAATTCCCCACGCGCATGTCGAACGCTCAAACAAGATCGTTGACATCATGCGGATTGTGAGGGGTTGTTGCACACCCCCAGGGGAATTGCGCGTTACATTACAGGGACAGCACCAGGTCCGCGCGGGCCTTCGTGCGCTCCACAAGCGCCATGTTCGCCGCGTCCACCGTTCGCACCCAGTGCGCCGCATCCGCGCGGTCGCGCCCAAAACTCATGTGCCGATCAATGAGGCGAGAGGCCAACTCCTCAAACGGCGTATCAATGTAGACGAGCATATCAACAAGCCCACGCACGTCCGCCCACCCGGGCAACTCCAACCCCAGGTAGTTCCCCTCCGTAATCACAACGCCGTCGACCTCAATGGCCAGGGATGCGGCGACGGGCTCGTGCAGGTCGCGCCGGTAATCGGGGGCCAGAACGATGCCGTCCGCGCGGCGCACACGCCCAAGCATTGCCACGTATCCGCCCACGTCAAAGGTATCGGGTGCGCCCTTATGGTCGGCCAGTCCGCGCTCAGCCAGCAGCGCGTTCGACATATGGAAGCCATCCATCGGTACCAGGCCTGCAACCGCAATGCCCGCCTCGGGCAGGGCGACCGCCAGCTGCGCCGCAATCGTGCTCTTCCCAGTCCCAGGCGGGCCAGTCAACCCCAGCATGCGCACGGGGTCGCCGCTGCGAGCGCGCTCAGCCACGGCCTCGACGATGCGCGTCGTGATTGACGAAGCCTGCGTGCCCACCTGCGCCTCGCTCACGGCTTAATGACGGGCAGAGTCGACCAGGGGAAGTTAATCCACTTGTCGGTGTGCGCCCACACGTAGTCCGGCTCGATGATGGAGACCGGCTTCTTGTAGATGACGGCGCTGCGGGCCTCCACGCGGACCGAGGCGGAGCCGTCCAGAGACAGGCCGTGCTCGTCGATGAGGTCCATAACCATTTTCAGGGTCTTGCCGGAGTCGGAGACGTCGTCGACAACGAGGACGCGCTTGCCGTCCATCGCGGAGACGTCCATGAGCGGGGGGAGAAGGACGGGTTCGGTGAGGGTTTCGCCGATGCCGGAGTAGAACTCAACGTTCATCGTGCCGATGGCCTTGACGTCCATCGCGTAGGCAATCGCACCCGCAGGGATCAGGCCGCCGCGGGCGATGGCGACGATCAGGTCCGGGATCCAGCCGGATTCGACGATCTGCTGGGCGAGCTCACGGGAAGCGCCACCGAAGCCTTCCCAGGTGAGGACCTCGCGGTCGGGAGCGGTTGTGGCGTCGGGGCTGGCGATTGTACCCATGGCTTCCTTCTCTCGGGAGTTGTTGGGAACAAGGGTATCGCCGTCGGGCGTGTGTGTGCGCGCTTGCGCGCGCGTGGGCCTATGACGTGGGCAGATGCACGCCGCTGATCGAGGCGAGTTCTCGCTCGTAGGCGCGCCCGGGCGAGGCCGGGGTCCCGTGATGCTCCCACGTGAGGATCAGCGCGGGGTCGAAAAAGCGCGAACACAACCCGCACGAGGAGACGCGGCGAGGTGCCCGGTAGAGGCGGCGCTTGGACCCGCAGCGCGGGCACGTGCCAACCCAGGGCGCGTCCGGTGCGGGTAGGGATGAGGACAGTCGAGCGGAATCCGGCGCGCCGAGGGCTCGGGCTGCCCGCTTCCACGCGGCGTCATGCCCGTGGGCGGGACCGACCAGGGCATGGGCGATCTCGTGCAGGATCACCCCCCGGATCGTGTCCTCGTCATACAGGTCGGTGAGCGGCCCGGACAGGCTGATCGTGCGCGCGCCGTGCGTGCAGGCTCCGGCCCGCCGCCTCGCGTTGTCGAAACGGAAACGCCAGCCGGTCAGCCCCGCGGCGTCCATCAGGGTGCGCGCGAGGGCGCGTGCGTCCTCCCGTTTCATCGTGCTCCTGCGAGCACGCCGAGGAGGCGCTTCATGGAGACCTTGTTGGGTGTTCCCAGGGTCTGGGCGAACATGGAGA
>ERZ773213.1184-NODE-1184-length-14133-cov-36.304944_pt1 | contig 14133 bp, 9 predicted proteins | sample MGYA00580996_ERZ773213 | MGnify/ENA primary metagenome ERZ773213 (study PRJEB29015, sample SAMEA2738152) | human oral metagenome | biome: human oral; feature: human-associated habitat; material: saliva | place: China | collected 2197 ...
GCGCCGGGCCTGTTCATTCAGGCCCGGCGCACGCTTGTTTTTGAATTAGTGCACTCCTGCTTGGTATTAGCTCAAGCTCTAGTTTGGAGTTAGGAACTACCTGGTTTAGTTACAACCCCATTTAGAAGCCGTACACTTCGTGGCTGTTGCGGTTAACCAGCTGGCACATTTGCTCTAGGCTCAGCTGGCGCAGCTGCGCCAAGGCGGTTAACGTCACCGGTAACAGGTAAGAGCCATTAGGCATACCCCGGTAAGGGGTAGGCGGCAGGTAGGGGGCATCGGTTTCTATCAGCAGCAACTGCTGTGGCATCGCCGCAATTGCGGTGCGCAGCTCCCGGTTAGATTTGTAAGTCACCGGCCCCGACACTGAGGCATACCAGCCGCGCTCAGCGCACACCTGGGCCATAGCCTCATCCCCGCTAAAGCAGTGGAAAACCGTGCGCTCAGGGGCGCCGTCGGCAAGCAAAACCTCAATGCACTCACGGTGAGCCTGGCGGTCATGGATCTGCAACGGTAAACCCAGCTCTTTAGCCAGAGCGATATGGGCACGGAAAGACTCCCGCTGCGCCACGCCCCCACGCGGGCCGGTACGGAACAAATCCATGCCGGTCTCCCCCACCGCCACCACAGTTTCGGGGTTTTCGCGGCAGGCCCGCTCCACCTGGGCCAAGGCGGCGTCGAGATCATATGCACCATGGTGGGCCTCAAAACGCGGCTGCAAACCATCAGGGCCCACCTCGCTGACGCCCGCATGCAGCACCGCCTCATTCGGGTGAATCGCCAGCGCCACCTTCACCCCCGGCAGCTGTCGGGCCAGCTCCAGCGACGGCGCAAAAGCGGGCAGCTCACAGGCGCTAGTGATCATGCGATCCACCCCCACTGCCTGGGCCCGCTCCACCAGCTGCGCGGCGCTAAGCGGGCCTGAAGCAGCTGCCGCCCCCGGGCCCTCAGTGGGCGAAATCGGCAAATGGGTGTGGTTATCCATAACCGCCTGCGGCAGGCGGGCAATATTTTCCAGCGCCGGCCAATCGCTCGGCTTACGTTTAGACACTTTGTTCTCCCTGATAGATGAGGGTGACCCCGGTTAAGGGGACAGCCCCGGTTTAATAGATGGGGGCAGAGCCCGGTTAAGGGCGCAAGTTACATGCACGTGTTACATGCACGTGCCCTCGGCGCTACCAGTTGCGGCTAGCACCGAGGGCACAGTTAGTTTCTAAGCAGCTCAGGCGCCGGTGACGTCGTCGGGCACCTGCCCGGCGTAACGGGCCAGCTCCTGCTCAATGATGGCTTCATCCAGCTTCACAAACACCGGGGTGGGCTTGCCTACGGGCGTGCCCGGGGTGACTGCGTGACGCTCCCAGGTGGGGGCGGTGGTGTAGTCACCGGTGATGATCGGGTAGGACTTGCGCCCTGCGAAGTCTGCCGGCAGCACCTGCGGGTCCAGCTCGGTTACTTCCTCAATCACCGGCATGGGGGCTACCTGGCCGTCCCCACCCATTACGCGGTCGACGTCGTTAGCGGCGTGCGGCAGGAAGGGGCTGAGCATCAGGTTCAAGTCAGCCACAACCTGGGCCAACACGAACAGAATAGTGCGTAGGCGCTCTTGCTGGTCTTCACTCTTGAGCTTGAAAGGCTCAGTCTCGGCGATGTAGCGGTTGGCTTCACCCACCAGGCGCATGGCTTCGCTCAGGGCGGCCTTTTGGCGGTGGTGCATGATCAGGTCACCCACGGTCTTAAAACCGCGTTCCACCTCAGATAGCAGCGAGCGGTCTTCAAAAGTGAACTCGCCCGGCTCAGGGATCTGCCCGAAACGCTTGTGGATCATGGAGGCGGTGCGGTTGACCAGGTTACCCCAGGCAGCCACCAGCTCAGAGTTGGTGCGGCGCACGAACTCAGCCCAGGTGAAGTCAGCGTCAGCGGTTTCCGGGCCGGCAATAGAGATGAAGTAACGCAGCGCGTCAGCCTGGTAGCGGCTGAGCACATCACGCACATAAATCACAATGCCATGCGAGGAAGAGAACTTCTTGCCCTCCATGGTTAGGAACTCGCTGGAAACCACCTCGGTGGGCAGGTTCAGCTGACCGAAGGGGTTGTGGTCGCCGCCGCGTGAGCCCTTACCGTTTTGGGCCAGCATTTCAGCAGGCCAAATCTGGGAGTGGAAAACAATGTTGTCTTTACCCATGAAGTAGTAGGTCAGGGCGTCGGGGTTGTTCCACCACTGGCGCCAGGCCTCGGGGTCGCCGCTGCGGCGCGCCCACTCAATGGAGGCAGACAGGTAGCCGATTACGGCGTCGAACCACACATATAGGCGCTTTCCAGGCTGGTCATCCCAGCCGGGGATCGGGATACCCCAGTCAATGTCGCGGCTCATGGCACGCGGACGGATTTCCTTGAGGATGTTCTGGGAGAACTTAATGACGTTGGGGCGCCATGTGCCCGAGGCTTCACGCTCATCTAGCCACTCACCTAGGGCGTCGGCTAGCGCCGGCAGGTCCAGGAACCAGTGGTTGGATTCGATGAACTTGGGGGTTTCGCCGTTGATGCGGCTGCGGGGGTTAATCAGGTCAGTGGGGTCGAGTTGGTTACCGCAGTTGTCGCACTGGTCGCCACGGGCGCCGTCGGCACCACAAATGGGACAGGTGCCTTCAATGTAACGGTCGGGCAGAGTGCGGCCGGTGGAGGGCGAGATAGCCGAGCGGGTGGTTCGCTCAATCATGTAACCGTTGTCGCGCACGGCCTCGAACATTTCACGCACAACCCGGTAGTGGTTACCGGTGGTGGTGCGGGTAAATAGGTCATAGGACAGACCCAGGGCAACCAGGTCCTCAACAATGAGGCGGTTGTTTTCGTCTGCTAGTTCGCGGGCGCTAACTCCAGCTTCGTCGGCGGCCACCAGGATGGGGGTGCCGTGCTCGTCAGTGCCGGAGACCATGAGCACGTCATAGCCAGCCATTCGCATGTAGCGGGAGAAAACGTCTGAGGGGACACCGAAACCGGCTACGTGGCCAATGTGGCGTGGCCCGTTCGCATAGGGCCAGGCAACAGCTGAAAGAATGTGCGTCATGGCCCCTAGTTTACTGGCTTTGGCCTGATTTGCCCGAACCGATATTTTGCTTGCGCCGCCTGGTAAGCACTGGCCTTGGCGGCGACGGCGCCAGGTTTGGTGCCTTGGTGGCGACGGCGCCCGGCGGCTTTGCGTTTTGCTTGCGCCGCGTTCTTGTCTGTCCCGCTGTTTTGGCGACGGCGCCCGGCGGCTTTAAATGTGCACATGGGCTCAGGGTTTGGGTTAGACTCTGCCCAAGCACACAGTTTTAAGGATTCACTATGGCCAGTGACGAAAAAATTGATGCAAGCGCGAGCAACGCAGCTAGCAAGGCACCTAGAAGTGTGCCGGATAATATCGACGAACTATGGGATGCCCTGATGGACACAATCCCCGAGATTGAGCCAGAAGTAAATGAGCCAAAAACACTTTGGCGACGCATCTCAGATTGTTTCTGGTACTGCGACAGCTCAGTATTCATGATTATTTTCGGGTTATTCCCGCTCCTGCTGGGCCTAGCAATAGCTGCACCATTATTTGGAAGCTTAGCCATCCCTGCGTACGCTACTTTCGAAGGGAGTATCACTAAGAGCATCTATCTTGAGGCTGGCAAAACTTATAGTCTATACACCAGCAACCCAAACTCCCTTCCCTATTGCTTTTTCGTAGACTCAAAAGGAAATAACTTACCTACAGAAACCTGGGAAAGTAGCTATTCTTATACATTCATAATAGGTCTTTATGATTTTGGGCAAGTACGCCCCACAAAGTCTGACACCTACAACTTTTTCTGCACGGATCAAGATGAATCAAAAGATCGGTCATTTGCTATAGCTGAAACTACCGCATTTCCTAAACCCCACGATATTTCGTCAGAAATATGTTATAATAGGATCATAGTTTTTTATGCTTCGAGCATTGCATTACCCGGACTACTGCTAATATCCGCAGGTACCATAAATCTTATTTTCAGGGATCTTCGTAACGCATCCCGCTCACGCGCACACAAGCGGTCACCACAAAGCACTGTTTAAGTTAGTTGTCAAGGGCACTAACCCCCTACCAGACGGCTCTAGGCACACTGATTATTCCGCTAGGGTTGCATCAGCAACCGATTTAAGGATTAGTCATGCCCGCTAGCAAGCCTCAAGCTGCCGCCAACCTAGCTGCAGCAGACAGCGACCCATTCGCTCGCATCTACGCCAGCCCCAACGCTAAAAACATTCACGCCCCAGCCAGCTTCGGGCCAGCATATCCGCGACCCCAGAAAGAACTACAAACCCCAGAAAGAGCCACGCCACCGCCCCGCCCATTATGGGCTGAAATAATTATCATATTTTTAAATCTAATAATGATCGCAAATTTCGCTATCAACCTGACTTTATTTCTGCCAACTATAATCGCACCAAACCTAAACACTTTCTCTGCAGACAACCCCAAAAGCGTCTACCTAGATAACAACAAAGAATACTATTTCTACATTAAAACCAACATTCAGACTATAGCCGACAAAACCAGCTGTGTAATCTCAGGCCCTGGAGACTACCAGGCCTCCATCATGGCAGGTCCGGTAGACAGCGAGCTTGACATTGATGGTTACTACAAACTTGGCAGGATCTCTGCAGGTAAAACCGGTACTTACAGTTTTTCTTGCGTTAACCCTGATTTAAACGGTTCGCACTCTTTTGCTGTAGCCGACACTACAGACAACTATTACGCTAAGACTCAAACACAACTATTTCTTAGCTATTTTCTGATAATCATTAGTGCAGCCACGATTTTATTGGAGATAGCTTTAATAGTTGCGAGTGTTCGTAACATTTGGCGCGCCTCTAAAGAGCGTCGCCAGCTACAGGCCGAGTTTCCCGCGCCTCTGCCCGCATACATGCCCGCGTCAGCATCAGCAGTCCCCACAGCCACCGCCTCACCCAAGTATCGGCCTACCCAACTTTGACGTGCCACGCCAGCTGCGCCGTCGTCGCCCCCGCAGATAACGCAACCAGCATGGGCGCCGTCGTCACCAGCCACGTAAAACGCCGAGCCCGGCGCCTATTCAGCTAGGCTTAGAACAGCAACCGATTTAAGGATTTAACATGCCGGACAACCAGTTCAATCCAGGACCGTACGGCTCCGCTAGCACCAGTTACAGCTCCGCCAGCGGCCCGAACCCGCAAAGCGCCCCCAGCGCGGCCACAACCTGGGCCTCCCCGGGGCAAAACGCCGGGATTTTGCCACCTACGGACCAGAAAAGCCTTATCAGCAAGCCGGGCCTGGGGCTTTCAGTATTTTGGCTGGTTCTCGGGCTAATCACTTTGGCGGTGGGCGCGGGCCTGGCCTCACTGAACCTGACCGACGCCACGCTGCCGTCTTTGTCATCTTTTTCTCCGGGCACATCCAAGAGCGCCCAGCTTGAGGCCAACCGGACTTACGCTTTCTATGCTGCCTCAACGAAGTTGGATTCCGCTCGCAAAACCTCCTGCGTGGTGTCTGGCCCCGATGGCTATAGCCCCACGGTAACCAACGCAAACTCCAGCGAAGAGCTTCAGCTGAACAGGAGCTACTACAAGGTGGCGACTTTCAGCCCCAATAAGTCGGGCAGCTACTCTTTTGCTTGCTCTCACCCCGCCAACATTGACCGTGCCGATGTTTTTGCTATCGCCGACGTCACCGACACCACTACGGTCACCTCTAGTAATGACTTGATTTACGCCCGCATCTTTGTGGGCGCTGGTGCTTTCTTTGGCTTGGTGGGCCTGGGGCTAGGCATTTTTGGGGTCATTGCGCTTGTCCGCAAGCTTAAGGCCCGCCGCAACTTCACAGATGGCCTGCCCACGCAGGGTGAGGATAGCGCTTCGGCTAGCTCCGGGGCTTTTAGCGGTTATGTGCCGACGACGCCGGGCCAGGATCCTTTGGGCTACCAGGCTCCGGGGGTTGCGTCCCAGGGGGTTGCGTCCCAGGGGCCGGACGCAGCTGCGGCATCCCAGTGGGCTGCTGCGGGCGCTGGCGCCGCAGGTACTGCTGCCGCCGCCGCACCTCAGTGGGGTGCACCCCAGGGGCAGTGGGCGGCCCAAGCACAGTCCTCCCAGACGCAGTCCTCCCCGGACACTCAAAGCCAGGCTTCTGCACAGAGTTCTAACTCTAGTGCGCAGGCCGCGAGCGCGCACTCCGCTCCGCAGGCGCCAAACCCTTACGTGACCGTGCAGCCTCAGCAAGCTCCGGCGTCGCAACCGGCCCAGGCTAAGGGGCACGCACAACCGGCACAACCAGCCCAGCCCGCACAACCGCAGGCTAACCCCTATATAACCGCGCAGGCACAGCCCGGCCAGAATGTGCAGCCGGGTCAGCCCATCGAGGTCTACGGCCAGCAGGCCACCCAGCCGCTAAACCCCTACCTCACCCAGCCACAACCGCAGGCACAGGCACAGGCAAGCGTCGCACAAAGTGCCGCGCAGGCTGGCACCCCGGCTGGAACCCAGGTTGGTACTCCGGCCGGTGCTCAGGCTGGTTCCCCTGCTGGTGCGCAGGGCCAAAATGCTGCCGGCTACTGGCCGGTGCCTAACTTTGCTCCGTCCGACCAAGCCGCTCAGCCCAGTCAGCCTGGTCAATCCGGTCAGCCTGGCCAAGCCGGTCAGCCTACCCAGGCGTCGCAGGGCTATGGACAAGTACCCCAGGGTTATGGCCAGCCAGTACAACCGCAGGCTAACCCCTACGTAACCGCACAGGCTCAGCAGGCTCCGGCGTCACAACCAGCCCAAGCGCAGAGCTACGCCCAGTCAGCCCAGCCCGCACAGGCTCCTCAAGTACCGCAAGGCTACGGCCAGGCACAGCCTGGTCAGCCCATCGAGGTTTACGGCCAGCAGGCCACCCAGCCGCTAAACCCCTACCTCACCCAGCCACAGCCGCAGCCGCAGCCGCAGCCAAGCGTTGTGCCAAGCGCCGCTCAAGCCCCGCAGGGTTACGGCCGGCCCGCACAGCCCGGGCAGGGATATGGTCAGGTACCCCAGGGATACGGTCAGCCCGCACAGCCTGCACAGCCGGTGCAACAGCCCGCTCAGGTGCCTGGGGTTAGCCAGTTGGAGCACCCGAACCAGCCTGGCAGGCCTACTCAGCCTTTGCAGCCTACGAATGACACGCGGGTTATCGCCAGCCCGACTGACACCACCCAGGTGGTTTTCGAGCCGGCCAACCCGGTTTCTAAGTCACCTGCTTCTCAGTCAGCTGTCTCTCAGCAGGCTGGCGCCAATGAGGAGGTTGAGGAGACTGACCAGCGTCCTGTGGATGCCATGTACACGGATCCAACCCGAGTAATCAGCACCACCGAGGCTGCCAACCGCTACAACTAACCCTCACTACAGATACAGATACATACAAAATCGTCCGTTCCCTATTAAAAATCCATGGGGTTTTATAGGGAACGGACGATTTTTCAGTATTTGTGAGCAGTGGCCTGGGCTAGCAGCCTTACTCGGCCCTGTTCAGCCTCGCTTGGCCCGTAACTTGAGCCTTAACCTGCCCCTTAACCTGAGCCTTACTCGACCTCAGCCAGCTCCACGCCAGCCTCAACCAGCTTGGCCTTGGCGGCCTCGCCCAGCTCGGGGCTGACCGGCTCGGTCAGGTTGGTCAGCACTCGCACCTGGTAGCCCTTGGAAGCGGCGTCCAGCGCAGTGTCGCGCACGCAGTGCGATAGCGCCAGGCCCACAATGTCTAGGCTGTCCACCCCGGCGTCCTTAAGCAGCTGGTCCAAGCCCACACCGGCGTCGTCGACCCCCTCAAAACCAGAGTAGGCCGCCGCGTACTGGCCCTTCTTAACCGAAGCGTCCGGGGCCAGGTCCGCCAGCGCCGGGTGCAGCTGCGCGTTAGCAGTGCCGGCCACGCCGTGCTTGGGCCAGGTGTCCACAAAGTCGGGCTGGTCGCTGAAGTGCGTGCCCGGGTCAATGTGCCAGTCCTGAGTGGTTGCCACCAGCGCGTATTCCTTGCGGTGTGCGGGCACGTAGGCGGCTACGCGCTCGGCGACGGCGTTGCCTCCCACGATGGGCAGCTCCCCGCCCTCGCAGAACGTGGGCTGCACATCTACCACGATTAGTGCTCGAGTCATTTTCTTCTCCCTATGGTTGCGGTTTTTCCCTTAGGTCTTTGGTAGCCGGTGGATGGCCGGCCGGGCTGGCCGGGTTGGGCGGCCGGCCGGGCAGCCAGGGCCGCCTGGTACAGCTCATTCTTGCGCAGGCCGTGGGTTTGGGCCACCTGCGCGGCCGCCTGTTTGAGACGTAGGCCCTGGTCAGCTAGGGTCAGCACCTGGTCTACTACCTGTTCGACGCCGACACTAGCCCCCGCAGAGCCGGCAACTACCAGCACAATTTCTCCCCGCGCCCCCTCGGCAGTGGCCGCCACCAGCTCATCTAGGCTGGCGCGCAGTACTTCTTCATGGGTTTTGGTCAGTTCCCGACACAGTGCCGCACGACGCTGCCCACCGAAAGCTTTAGCCAGGTCAGTTAGGGTTTCGTGGACACGTCGGGGGGATTCGAAGAAAATCAGGGTGTGGGCGTCGCTGGCCAGTGAGCTTAGTAGCCGGGCACGCTCGCCGCTTTTACGCGGCAGGAACCCTTCAAAACTGAAACGGTCGCTGGCCAGGCCCGATAGCGCCAGTGCGGTGAGCACTGCGGAAGGTCCGGGGGCCACGGTAACCGGCACGTCGGCGTCGATAGCGGCGTTGACCAGGCGGAATCCTGGGTCGGAAACCGAGGGCATACCGGCGTCGGAAATCATCAGCACGCTGGAACCGCCGCGCGCGGCCTGCAGCAGCTGCCCGGAGCGTTCGCGCTCATTGTGTTCATGGAAGGCCAGCAGGCGGCCGCCGATTTTCACGCCTAGGCGCTGGGCCAGGTTCAGGGCGCGGCGGGTGTCTTCAGCGGCGACTACGTCGGCCAGGGCCAGGGCGGCCATCAGGCGCGGCGAGGCATCGCCACGGTTGCCGATAGGGGTTGCGGCCAGGGTGATTGTGCCCCGAGCGGGGGCGTATTCGGCCAGGTCAAGGCCCTGCGCCGGGCCGGGTGCAGAGTTGGCAGGCAGTGCTTGCTCTGCCTCGCTGGCATGGGCCGGTTGCTCCCCTTCGCCGGCAGGGGCCGACGACGCAGGCGCGCCCAGCGAGCCGGCGGCGGGAGCCTCCAGCTCAGCAGCAGGGCTTGGCACATCTTGATTGGGCGCCATATAACCTTCCCCTTTTAGATACAGGCAAAATCATCCTTCACCTATAAAAATATGCGTTTAAATCATAGGCGACGGACGATTTTGCCTGTATTTGTAGATCATGCCTGTACTTACAGATTTTGTCTGCATTCACAGACTGTACCTGCAAACAACAGTGCAGCCAGCTTAGATCCAGCTCTTAAATAGCATATGCCAGAGCCAGAAGTTGTAGTCCACCACCTGCGCGGTCCATATCGGCCACCACAGGAAGGCAAACACAACCGCCGCCAGCGCAATAATGCCGGTCAGTATCAGGCCCATAAACATCGAGGGCTCATAGTCCTTGCCCAGCACCTGTCCCCCGCCGAGGTAGGCACCCAGTTTGTCTTTCAAGTCGCCTTGAGCGTTCGTCTCCTTGGTGGCGACGTCGTCGCTTGCGTAGCCGGCAGAGGCGTCAGCTCCAGTAGCCCCCGCAGAACCAGTAGCCCCAGCGGAGCCAGACCCGGCAGAGCCACCAGAACCAGCCGTAACCACGCCGTCGCCGTCGAGCAAGCCAATTCCCCAGCCCAGCGCCACAGTCAGCGCCAAAACCACGAACGGCACGAAAGCTACCGTGTAGAAAGTGAAAATAGTGCGGTCCCAGTACATGAACCAGGGCAGGTACAGGCCAATGTAACCAGCCAGCACTACCCAGCCGCGCCAGTCGCGCTTAAGCGCCACATAGGCAACCACCACAAATACCGCCACGAAAGCCGCCCACCAGATCGGGATGTTACCGATCGAGGTGATAGCCCGCACGCAGTTACGGGTGTCGCAGTGGTAGGCGTCGGCTCCCAAGGTGTCATTGGACTGCCAGTAGAAGGAGGTAGGCCGCATCTGCAGCAGCCAGCCGCTGGGCTTAGCCATGTAGCTGTGGGGGGTGGATAGGCCCACATGGAATTTGTAGATGGCGCGGTGGTATTCAATAAAGTCCGCAATCGAATCGGGCAGCCAGGAGCCGCGCCCAGCTGCGCGCTCAGCCGCCGCCCAGCCGTGCTTGTAGGCGCTGGGGTTCATGAACCAGCCGAACCAGCTAAGCAGGTAGGTCACCCCCGCCACGGGCACAAGCCGCATAAAGTTACCCCAGCCGCGTGAAACCAGGGTTTCCAGCTTCCACACCTTGGCTTTAACAGCGCGCAGCGCGGTGCCGTCCCAAATCACGGTCATAATGCCGATGGCTGCCAGCAGGTACAGGCCCGACCATTTAACCGAGCAGGCGCAACCCAGCAGCACGCCGGCGCTAATCATCCAGGGGCGCCAGCCGGCCTTGGGGGCTAGAGCACCTGCAGCGGTGCCTTCCAGCAGGCGCGCGATGCGTTCGCGTTGGCTTTGGCGGTCACGCACAATGCAGTAGACAGCGGCCAGGGCGAAGAATCCAATAAACCCGTCCAGCAGGCCGATACGTGACTCGGTGATGCCCACGCCGTCGATAGCCAGGAACAATCCCGCCAGACCCACCAGCAGCGGTGAGGGGAACAGTCGCCACACCAGGCGGCACAGCAGGAACACGGTGGCAATACCCGCTAGGGCCACTGCCAAGCGCCAACCCCAGCTGGAGGCCGGCCCGGTCAGCTCCATACCCGTGGCGATCAGCCATTTACCTAGCGGCGGGTGCACCACAAAGGACGCCTCGGGGCTGAGCGTGGAGAAATTACCGCGCACAAAACTGGCGTTGGCGTTTTGTGCCCAGGTGCCCTCATAGCCCAGATGCCAGATCGAGTAGGCATCTTTGACGTAGTAGGTCTCGTCAAACATGATTTCGTGGGGGCTGCCCAGGTTCCACAGGCGCGTGAAGGCGGCGATCAGGGTGGTCACCACGGTGGCAATCCAGCCGTTGCGGGTCACTACTCGCGAAGGCAGGCGCGAGGGTAGGCCCAGCACGGCCCGTAGCTGCTCACGGGTGCGCGGCTGGGGGCTTTCTAGTGCCGGTGCTGCCGTGTCTGCCTGCGACGACGCCGCTTGGTCGCCTGCCTGGGCACCTTGCGACGACGCCGGGCCTTGCGTTGTCCCTGCAGTTGCCGGGGCTGCGGCACCTGACGGGGCCTGGCTACCTACCTGCGACGACGCCGAGGCACCTGACGGAGCTGCCCCGCCCTGCTGAGCGGCGACGTCGGGCTTAGTGCCAGGACCCGAGGACTTAGCGCCAGAGCCTGAGGGCTTAGCAGCTGAATCCTGCCTACTGTTCGGCTCTGACAAAGTAATTGGAAAACGCGTGCCACGCACGGGGGTGACGTCGTCTTCCGGATCTAAATAGGCGTCAGCGTCCGGGCTTGGAGTAGTGGGCTGATCGTTCATTCGGCCAGTCTATTGCCTTTATGAGCCCAATACCGACTCTCAGCTCACTTTCAGCAACCACTATCACTTTATATTTAGCTATTAGTGTCGCTCACCACACTCGCAGCCCTACCCAGGAGGCCGGCCCCGCGCGTCCCGCCCGGCTCACCCGGGGCCATCGCCAATCCCCCGCGCCCCACCCGGCTCACCCAGGGCCGCCTCTCACAGCACCACCCAGCTCACCCGGGGCCACCGCTCACAGCACCGCCCGGGGACGGCGTCGTCGTTAGCGTCCCCCGAACTAGCGCCCTCCGAAACTGCCGCCGCCATAGCTGCTGGAGCTGCTGAAGCCGCCGGAGCTGGATGAGGAGGAGCTGTAGCTGACCGAGCTGCTGGTTTGCCACACCACCGCGCTGGTTACCGGCTGGAAGCCATAGTCTAGGTCGCGGGTCAGGTCTAGGTTGTATAGGTCCGGGCCGGAGTCGTCCCAGCTGTAAGCCACTTGCTGGCTGGCCATCATTTGGGCACCCAGCGGCACTAGGGCGTCTTGCACCTTGGCGGCCATACCGACGGCGGCCGCATTGGCTAGGTCGCTGCGGTACTGCTGCGGGGTGGTGGGGGCGTACATGGCGCTGTTGGTTAGGTAGGCGCAGTAGGCCCGCATTTGTCCGCCAACTATCAGGCCACGCTGGGTGTAGCAGGTGCTTACGTTGTATGAGTGCATGAAGGCGGCAATGAAGCAGAAGCCGGGCACAGCCCATACCCAGGGGGTGTAGCGGGCCACGCTGTAGAGGCTGAACGTAAAAATGGTCAGCCATAAAAACATGCTGCAAGTGTTGGCTAGTCCCCCGCAGCTGGTACGCAAATTAGCTGAGCTATATTCTTTGTCGGCTGCTCTAGCGAATTTACGCATACCACTGCTTGTGGACTCATTGTTTTTAAGTACCGCACGCATTTGGGCTAAATCGAATTGGCTGGCTCGCAATTTATTCGAAATCATAAATAGCGCAGCCAGTAATGCCTGTTGGCTGGGGTAAAGCCTGCCGGGCTGTTTGCCGGTTAGCGCAATGGTCCACTGCCCGTGCTGTAGCGGCGGGCCGGAGCGGGCCGCCTGCGCCACCTGCTGTGCGTTGGCCACGCGAAGATCCAGGTAGCGGTATCTTTGGGCGTCTCCTGGACAGACATTAACCAGTCCGGCATTGGTCAGGGACAGCAGGGTGCTGGTTAGCTGGCGGGTGCGCCGGTTCTTTTGTTTAGCTTTGCTGGGGAAGACATGGCTGGAAAATTCTGCGATTACTGCCGGCGACAGGTTAGGCATTTGGGTCACCAGCATGTCGGGCACAACAAACTGGGCTTGGGCGGCGCGGCGTGAGCTGAATGCGCCGTACAGCCCCACTGCGGCTATCAGCACACATACGCCAAAGCCGGCGGGAATCAGCCAGTCAAACCACCAGGGGCGCTCTTGGGGCAGGCGGGTTTTTACGGCCTCGTCGATGGCTTGCTGACGCTGGGCTGGCGTGGCCGTGGGAGTGTAGCCGGAAATGGTGCTGGCATCCCACATATAGGCCAGGGTTACGGATTTTCCGCCTTTAACAAAGTCGGCTTTGTAGTGGCGTCGGGAGGCGGCTTGGGGGTCGCCGGGAATGGTGTAGTTGGTGGTGGGGGCGCCGCCTGGGGTGCCGGTAGCGACGCCGTCGTAGTGCAGCCACATCCAGGTGCGTTTGGCTGGGACTTGCTCGGGCATAGAGAAGACGATGCTGAGGTGTTTGATGGGCACCGTGTTTTTGTCGGAGATGGGGCTCCACAGGACTTTGACGATGTCGTTGGTCAGCTCCCCGCCGCCGATGAAGCGCATGGTGATGCGGTAGCGCAGGGCGGAGGCGGAGCTGGTGCGTTTAATATTCCAGCCGATCTCAACTTTGGTGGGATAGTTGACGGTTTCCCCGTTGTAGTCGGTGGAGCTGTCGGCTATGCGCACATAGGTTTTGCCGGCGTACTGCTCATCCCATTCTTTTGTGCTTGAGATGGAGGAGGGGTCTGTGAAGCTGCTTTTGGTCAGCTCCTGGTTGGTGTCTAGGTCCGTGACTGTTACGTTTTTTAGCTGCTGGCCTTGTTTTAGCTCGTAGAGCTGGAACATTTGCGAGTAGCTGCGGGTGTCTTTGATGCGGATGGTGACGTCTTCGGTGACGTTTAGGTTGCGCTCAGCGGTGGCGTAAGCGCTGTACTGTAAGTTTGTGTACAGGATGGGGGCGTTGTCGAATTTGGTTTTTTCGAGTTGTTTATAAAAATTGTTGCCCCAGGCGATGGCACTGACCACCGCGATCCCGAGTACTGCTGCCAGCGTCGCTTTAATTAGCTCTCGGCTGATGCCTGCGCTTTGGTCCATGCCATAAGCGTATTAGGTAAGTGGGGTGCGGTATGGGCAAAAATGCCCAGGTGGTTTGTTCTTTGCCGACGACGACGCCGGGCCCAGGCTGGTAAAGCAAAAAGATGGTGGGGGTGCCGACCCCACAACAGGACCAAACACCCCCACCACACAAAGGAAACGGTTGGCAGTGCCCTACTCTCCCACAACCCACCAGTTGCAGTACCAT
>ERZ773213.1190-NODE-1190-length-14082-cov-5.305411_pt1 | contig 14082 bp, 15 predicted proteins | sample MGYA00580996_ERZ773213 | MGnify/ENA primary metagenome ERZ773213 (study PRJEB29015, sample SAMEA2738152) | human oral metagenome | biome: human oral; feature: human-associated habitat; material: saliva | place: China | collected 2197 ...
CTATCTAAAATTACAGAAATTCCTGTTCCACCACCAATAACAGTAATCTTTGGTTTTCTCATGAACGATTTACCGTTTCCTTTCTGCGATCTTTATCTCGATGTGACGAATGAACAGTCCAATCATTCGTCAAATCATCGGCTAAACGTTGAGCAAAAGCTACACTTCTATGCTGACCACCTGTACAACCTACAGCAATTGTTAAAACCGATTTTCCTTCTTTTTGGTAGCCTGGTAAAATAGGCTTTATAAGATCTACTAAGTGTTGATAAAATTCTTCTGACTCTGTATGATTCATCACATAATCATAAACTGGTTTGTCAAGCCCTGTCTGATGACGAAGTTCTGGTTGATAATAAGGATTTGGCAAAAAACGAACATCAAAAACAAGATCTGCATCCAAAGGGATACCATATTTAAAACCAAAACTTACCACCTCTATACGAAACGATTGGAGTTTCGCTGGATCTAGAAAATGCTCAGAAATGGTTTTACGCAACTCACGCGGTGTTAATTTCGTCGTATCTACCACATTTTGACTCATATTTTTCAATGGTGCAAGTAATGCCCGCTCCAACTTAATTCCGTCTAAAACACGACCATCTGCTGCTAACGGATGACTTCGTCGTGTTTCCTTGTAACGAGCAACCAATTCTGTATCTGCAGCATCCAAAAACAAAATTTTAAAATCAAGTCCATCATTATTTTCGATTTCATCTAAAACTTTCTGAATTTCAGAAAAGAAGGATCGACTACGCATGTCTACAACCATTGCAATCTTATCATTATCTTGTGTGGTTTCAATCAGTTGCAAAAATTTAGGAAGAAGCGTTGGAGGCATATTATCAATTGTAAAAAAGCCCAAATCTTCAAAAGATTGGATCGCTACAGTCTTTCCAGCCCCACTCATTCCCGTTACAATGACCAAATGAATCTTTTTATCTGACATATCTCCTCCTTGATAAAACAATTAATTTCAATATCTTAGAACATCATCAATTTTCTTTTTTATTATAACACACCAGACATGATTCTCACAGTAAAAAAGAGAGAGAAGAGCGGTAGGCGTTCTTATCTCTCAGTTTCACATTCATATTTCTTGTTCACTTTCCAAACCAAAGAGCAATTTCACGTTTGGCTGATGCTTCAGAATCTGAACCATGGACAACATTTTGAATCGTTGCACCATCCTCAGCTGCTTGCGCAAAATCCCCACGAATCGTCCCTGGTAGAGCTTCTTCTGGACGAGTAGCACCCATCATGTGACGCCAACCTGAAATCACTTGATTTCCTGATAAAATACCAACAATCAAAGGTCCACTTGTCATATACTCACGAATTGCGGGATAAAAAGCCTTTGATAATAGAGCTTCATAATGCTGATCAATTATATGGTTTGGAACATTCGTTCTCATTTCTAATCGTTCAATTTTATAACCACGTCGTTCCACGCGCTTCAGTACTTCTCCAACCAAGCCACGTTTTACACCGTCTGGTTTTATAATAAAAAATGTTTGTTCCATGATTGACACGCTCCTCTTTTATTACCTTTATTTTATCATAAATGAAAGAAAGTTGAAAGTCCTTTCAAAACTCTCTTTTATAAATGCCTTATCAATGTCAACGACGTTAGACACATAAAAAATATGAAGAGCCAAAACCAGACCGAGCGGAAAGCTTGCCGATATGTTCCTGGATATGCACGATTTCTCCGTACATACCTTTTTATATCTGTTTTATTTTTAAATAGGAAAATGACTGCGATGCTTGCACTAATTAGCAGGATAAACAAATGCAAGGCACCTCCTACATCGTCTGGCAAAAAAGAATAGAGATAAGTTAATCCTTCTCCGATAACTAAATTGTTAAAAATATGAAAAATCATTGCCCAGAAAATAGAATACTCCAAGGTCACATAAGAGAAGATCATTCCAACAAAAGTTGCAAAAACGAACTGCGGGAGATTACCATGAAACAAACCAAATAAGAGTGAAGACATCAGAATTGCAAAAATTTTTCCATATTTTTCAAACGTTCTTAAACCTGCCCCACGGAAAATCAATTCTTCTGAAACAGGTCCAAAAAAGCTTGCATACAAAAACATAGAAACACTATCTGAACCTGCCGAAGCTGATTCGACAGCTTTAAGCATAGTAAAACCAAATAAATTAAAGATTGTTTCAAAAATCTGATTAAACAGTACAAAACCTAATTGACCTAAAAGCAAGAAAGATAAGACTATCCCAAACGTTTTTGAAGTCATGGCTCTTTTCTGCATTCGTAAATCAGACTTAAATAATTTTCCATCCCGATACAGCCAAAAGATAAAAACTCCTGCACAGACAGCAATCAAATAATAACTGCCGTCTCGTTCCATAAAATTTTCCGTTACTTTTTGAATTTTTTCAAGATTGCCAGAATAACGAATAGCTTGAAATAAGGTTACAATCGTTTGATAAATCAGACTAATCATTGCCATTACGACCACATATAGTAGACATAAAGCAGAGAATAAACCAATATCTTTTCTTACTTGCTGATTTGTTTGCATCAGTTTCCTTTCTTTTTCAAATAACTTTTTTTACTCCAGCTATAGAGTAATAATGCGAATCCTTCATAAAAGGCAAAAAATAATAGAAAAGTATGGCGGAAAAATTCTTCCGGTAAAATCCAAATCACTGGATCTTTCGCAGGATCAAAGAGCCAAGTATTGTCTCCGACAAATAAAATCTTATGAAAGAGAGTAAAAAACGCATCAAATCCGATCCCAAATGCGATAGCTCCAACAATAATTGGCAGGCAAACAATACTCAAAACGGCCTTTGAAAAAACAGATAAATAACCTTTTTTAATTATATGTTTTACAAACAAATAAACTACTGGTAAGGTTGCTAGGAAAACAATCTGAACCAGATGAAAAAGATATTTCACAGTTTGGAAATGATGCAATCCTGCTGCTGATGAGTGAAAATCGGGCATTGAGAGTTTTTGCTGGAATGGATTGGTTAGGTAATTCATCAAAATATTAAAATTGTACTGAATCGTTGTAGATTTGAGATACACTTTATTTTCTAAGTGTAACCAAGAAATTTCCAAAGGATAAAACAACCAAGTGAGATAAATTGTCAACAAAATTGCGGTTACCAAGAAACAAAACATACTCAGCCAAAATATTAGTTTAGTACGCATCAAAATCCCACTCCGCTAAGCTAGAAAGTACATAATCTGGTTGGATTGGTAAGTCTGCTACCTCTTCTGGACGAGTAAAACCAGTTGTCACCAAAAGTGTAGGGATGCCATTATCAATCCCAGCTCGAATATCCGTAAGATAGTTATCACCAACCATAATTACCTCTTCACGTGGCAACCCAAGGTGTTCAACAGCTTTTTCCATGATGATGGCATTGGGCTTGCCGATAAAGGTCGGCTCAACCCGAGTGGCTGCTTCCAAGAGGGCATTAATAGCACCCGCTCCCGGCTGCAGACCACGCTCTGTCGGAATATTAAGGTCAGGGTTGGTTCCTACAAAATGGGCTCCCTTTTGGATAGCTAAAGTAGCAATCGATAATTTTTCATAATCTACTTCCCAATCCAAACCAACAACTACATAATCCGGATTGTCGGTGTCTTCGATATAACCAGCTTCTGAAATAGCATTTTTAAGTCCAGCCTCGCCGATAACATAGACTTTCTTTCCTATATTTTTATCATTTAAATAATCAATCGTTGCCAAAGTTGCTGTATAAATCGTTTCAATAGGTGTTTTAACATTGAATTGTTCCGCCAACATAGCCTGAACAGTCTCAGGTGTACGTGTTGTATTATTCGTCACAAATAAATATGGAATGTTGCGCCGTTGCAACTCATGTACAAACGCTTCACCCGTAGGAATACGTTCTTTTCCTTTATAAATTGTTCCGTCTAAATCAATTAAATAGCCTTTATAAGTCACTCATTTTCTCCTCTAATTTAAAAGCTTAAATACTCCTCTAATCTATATAAATTGAAAATAGTTTTCTATTTCAACTTTTAAATCTATACTTTATTAATCAAATCGGGTTTCCCAGTTATTGGATGCCTGCGCCTCAAAACACATTGCAATTTGTTGAGTAGTCGTTTTAGATTCAGATAATGCTGGCAACGCATCTAAAGCAAAATAACCACAGGCTATCGTCTCAGCATTTGCTCTAAACTCCCCACCTAAGCTCGTACACAAAACAAATATTTTGGTAACGTGATGTACTGAGGTAGAGTTTCCTGGATTATTTTTATGTTTATCTAAAACGGCAATCAGTTTGTCTGCCTGAACTTCTAAACCTGCCTCTTCTCTTACTTCTTTTATTGTATTGTCCTTTACAGACTGATCCACATCACACCATCCGCCCGGCAAAGCCCATAGTCCATTTTTTTCTTGAACGAGCAAAATCGTATTGTCTTTAAAAATTGCTGCCCGTGTATCCAATTTCGGTGTTTGATAACCCGTTTCATTACAAAACAGATCTTTTACTTTTTCAAGTGGCATACCAGAAGGAGTGACTAGCATTTCAGCTGCAATCTGACGAATCTCCTGAAATCGCTCAATATCAAATTCATCCTTGCTATAGGCTAATCCATTTTGTGCTAAAGTTTGCAAACGAGTTGCCCATTCTAACCATTTACTATCTTCTGTCATCACAACTTCTCCATATTATACTTGCCTGGGCATTGATATCACCATCGCTAGAAATCTGATGATTACTCTCCAAGCCCTCCAAATCATAGCTAGAGGTAATTTGTCCGCCAGGTCGTACCTCCTTCACATACTTAAGATGAATTTTTCTAGGAATGTGTTTCATGAGAAAATCTGCACCCATAACCTCAAAAATCCAGTCCAAATACTTACTGTTATTAACATGGCCGTTCATATCTAAATCGTAAAAACGGACATGGTAATCTTTGCTAATTGGTTCTTTCAAATCTGGATACTTTGGTCCACGAATCAATTTTTTAGAAAACTCTGCTTCATAAGGTGCAACAATCTTTGGCTCTACTGCATGCACTTTTCTACTATCTCTATCCATAAGGACAAAAGTAGCCAACATATTAATAATAGCATTTCCTGCTTCATCATAAATAGTAAACCGACGATAACAGAATAAACGATTATATGACAAAGCTTCTGTTTCAATCGTCATTTCTTCCCCAAATTTAGGCAGCCGTACTACATCAATATCATAATCCGTGATAATCCAGACTAGATTATATTTTTCCAGCATAGATTTGTCACTAATCCCCAAATCAATGGACTGCAGCCCTGATACCTGTAAGGATAGCAAAATGACATCAGGTAGTTTGATATGACCATTCATATCTGCCATATCAAAAGGAATTTTCATTTTCATTTGATAAGTTAAACCCATAATTTACTCCAATATAAATTTCTCTGCGACTGTATCGCCCAAAAAAAGACCTTTTTTGGTCATACGGACAATGTCCTTGTCAGGTACTAAGAGCCCTTGCTCTGTCAGTTCTGTTACAACATGACCGTACTGCCGATCAAAAGAAACACCAAATTTTTCCTCAAAGCGTTGTTTAGAAATACCCGACTTCTTGCGCAATCCCAAAAACATTTCTTCTTCCATCATCTCTTGCTTGCTAAGATGTTCCTCACTCACACGGGCATTACCTTTTTCGACCGCCTCTAAGTAATGACGGATGGGACCATGATTCTTGTAGCGAACTCCATTGACATAACCAGATGCTCCAGCTCCAACACCAAAATATTCCGCATTGTCCCAGTACATAAGATTATGTCGACTCTCAAAACCTGGTTTAGAAAAATTGGAAATCTCATAGTGCTCAAAACCAGCTTTTTCTAACTCCTCAATGATATATTCAAACATCTCTGCTTCCAAATCTTCTTTAGGCAGAGGGAGTTTTCCCCGTCGCATCCGATTCATAAAAACCGTGTGATTTTCTAAAATTAAGCTGTAAAGACTCATGTGAGGAATATCTAGCGCAATAGCTTTGGCTACATTTTCTCGTACATTATCCATAGTTTGCTTGGGCAGCGAATAGATCAGATCAATCGAGATATTGTCAAATCCAGCCAGCTTCAGATTGGCGATGTTTTCATAGATATCTTTTTCTAAATGACTTCGGCCAATTTGCTTGAGCATGCGATCGTCAAAAGTCTGAACACCTAAAGATACCCTATTCACAGGTGAAACCTTTAAAACAGCAATCTTATCCGGATCCAAATCCCCTGGATTGGCTTCAATAGTCAGTTCTTCTAACAATGACAAATCCAGCTTTTTCGTCAGCTCTGCTAACAAAAACTCCAGCTGCTTCGCTGAAAGAGCTGTCGGTGTCCCACCACCGATATAAAGCGTCTGTAAATGCTTTATATCATAAGAAGTATATTCTTGAAGCAAGTGCTCTAAGTAGGCGTCAACTGGCTGATTTTTGATAAAAACCTTAGAAAAGTCACAATAATAACAAATTTGAGTACAAAACGGAATGTGTACATAGGCAGAAGTTGGTTTGGTATACATAGCATTTATTATAGCATAATTTTAGTATATAGATGTTTCAAAGTTCACACTAAAATACATAGGTCTCTTATCAATATATTCTTGCTCAACAACGAAAATACCATAAGTGTTAAAAACGTTCAACTTAATTCGCTACTTCAACTTGAACTTTTTCCAAATAATAAATTTGTTAGCAAAAAGGAGACCAAAATCTATCAATTATTCATTTTTGAATTGTACCTACCAACTCCACTATCTTCTGGAAAGTCTTGCCGTTTCGGATGGTTAGTTGCTTGTAAAAACTAGATTTGAGCAGTTTCTTATGGTAGTTGGACTTGAGATAGTCCGCTTGGTCAGCATTGCTATAAAAGAAAGCCGTCTGCCCAAAGTGCAGTTGCTCCTTGTCATTCGCCCAACTGCCTGCCAGCTCTTGGACACTCTCCCTGTCTGTCTCCGGCAGATAAAAGAGAACATCTCGCCGAAAGGCTGTTTCATCCTGCCACCAAGTAGGAAGATTGGCTGTTTCTTTTTCAAGCATGGTAGAGCTGACAAGGACGAAAGGTAGGGGAAAATCGTAAGACCGACTGAAATAAGCCGACAATATCTCTCGAATCCTCTCCTCCTGCTCCTCGCTATTAAAGAAAAGATTGCCACTATTAATGTAGGAAACCGGGTTTTCAAAACCCAAGCTAACTAAATCTTTCTTCAAATCAGCCATAACGACCTTGTTTTTCCCGCCGACATTAATGCCGCGGAGTAAAAGTGCATAACGCATGTGTGCTCCTTACAAATATATCTATTGTTTTCAGACTAACTTTTTAAGTTTCTAACGTAAATCATCCGTTTTTCTTTCACGGCTTTTCCTAAGTCAATGACCTTTTCCTCGCCGTCAAAAACAAAACCCATTTTTTCATAAAAGGCGATGGCACGTTTGTTATCTTCTAAAACCCATAATATAATCTCTTGATAACCATCCAAGGCAGCAAAAGCAGCTTGCATTAACTGCTGTCCTACACCCTTGCCATAATAATCTTTTAAGACATACAAGGCGAAAATTTCACCCGCTATCCTAGCTGAATCTCGAAAATCACCATAGCTAACAAAGCCGACCACTTTAGCATCATCCAAAGCAATCAAGGTATTTTCAGGATACTTTTGACTATAAAACCGGCACTTATCCAAAGTCATCTGCTCTTGAAATTCCGCAGGCAAAATTTCATCATAAGCTTCACGCCATGTCTGCCAATGAACTCTGGATTTCCCTTCGATCTCCTCAGCTGTTTCCATTGTTTTGATAGTGATGTCCATTTGTTTTTCTCCTTGAATAAATCTATCTCAATTATTCTGCCTGAAAACCATTGCTATCTAATTTTCCATTTTCTCCCCAGACAACTACATAAACATTTTTGGGTAAGCTAGTAAAATCAATATAGTCACTTAAACTCGCTCCTTCAGGAATATCACCTTCCAGATTGAGATACAAATTCAATTGAGCCCCATACTTTTCTGACAATTGAATCATATCCTTTCTCAATTTCTTTATTTCCTCCGCTGACGCTTCATACTTCTCTGTCTTGGGATTATACTTTAGTTCTTTTTTAATTTGAACCAAATCACGATAAAACACTTTTTGGTCGTCAGTTACATCGTAATCTAAATCTGTACTCAGCTTCTTAAATTTCACTGGCTTTAGAACAGACTCTTTGTCAAAATATAAGGTATTTAACATAGGATGGGAATTTGTATCTAAGACATAAGAAAAGATAAGATTTGTTAGTATCGAAGATGGTTCATCATCACTATTAGCATAATAGGAATAAGTCCTATCTTCTAACTTCTCTGTTAAAATTTTCTCTGCACCTTCTGCCAATTGAACTTTTACATAATATTGATAAGTAACACGACTAACCAAAGTTGGAATCTCTATTTTCTTAACCTTCAATCCTAAATCATCTTCAAAAGCTGTGTTCACAACATATTCAATGTGCTGCTTTTCCTCTTTCGGAACAAGTTTTGTCGGCATAAATGCCCAAAAAAATTGAACTATCGGTAATAAGCCTATGACAAAAATTAAAATAAAGAAAATAAATATTAGTTTAATTAAATCCTTTTTCACTTCAATTCCCCCACTAAAACTTCTCTATCTTATTTTTACATAACAACTTATTGACTAAAAAAGAAATTAAAAGCTTAGTTCGTAACTTTGGTACAAATTATATTATTTAATCCATCGCCTTTATTTCCAGAATCATATCGCGAATCTGTGCGGCCAGTTCGAAGTCGAGGAGTCCGGCAGCTTCTTGCATTTGGCCTTCCAGTTTCTTGATCATGTCCTTGCGCTCCTGCTTGTTGAGGCTTTCGATTTCGACAGTTTCTTCCTTGTCTGGCAGGGCTGCCTTGGTCACGCTTATCAGGTCACGGATTTCTTTCTTAATAGTCTGCGGTATAATGCCGTGCTCTTCATTATAAGCCATCTGGATTGCCCGGCGGCGGGCAGTTTCATCGATAGCGCGCTGCATGGACTGGGTCATGGTATCGGCATACATGATAACATGCCCTTCGCTGTTGCGGGCTGCCCGGCCAATAGTCTGGATAAGACCGCGTTCGTTGCGGAGGAAACCTTCCTTGTCTGCATCAAGAATTGCCACCAGACTAACCTCGGGAACGTCGATTCCCTCGCGCAGCAGGTTAATCCCAACCAAAACGTCAAAGACACCCAAGCGCAAATCACGAATAATCTCAGTCCGCTCCAAGGTCTTGATATCCGAGTGCATATACTTGACCTTGACTCCCATTTCCTTGAAGTAGTCCGTCAAATCTTCCGCCATCTTCTTGGTCAGGGTTGTGATAAAGGTGCGTTCGTTCTTTTCAACACGTGCATTGATTTCACCCAAAAGATCATCAATCTGTCCCATAGTTGGGCGGACTTCCACCTCTGGATCCAGAAGCCCTGTCGGCCGGATAATCTGCTCAATGACTGTATCCGTCTGTTCATTTTCATAGTCGCCCGGCGTAGCCGATACATAGACAATCTGGTGAACATGGCTTTCAAATTCTTCTCGGCGCAGCGGACGGTTGTCTAGAGCAGACGGCAGGCGGAAACCATAATTAACCAGCATCTCCTTACGAGAGCGGTCGCCATTGTACATACCGCGAATCTGTCCCATGGTCATGTGACTCTCGTCAATCATAATCAAGAAGTCATCAGGGAAAAAGTCCAAAAGGGTATAAGGTGGCTCTCCTTCACTTCGACCATCCATATGACGAGAATAGTTCTCGACACCGTTTGTATAGCCCATTTCACGCAGCATTTCGATATCGTACTCCGTGCGTTGCTTCAAGCGCTGAGCTTCCAGAAGCTTGCCTTCTTTCTCAAATTTTGCTAGCTGCTCCTCCAGCTCAGCCTGAATTTTAGCAATGGCTACTTCCATATGGTCTTCATTGGTTACGAAGTGAGTAGCTGGGAAGATAGCCAAATGATCCACCTCACCCAAGACTCGACCTGTCAAGGCTTCAACCTCACGAATCCGGTCAATCTCATCTCCGAAAAACTCTACCCGAAAAGCATGTTCATCCCGAGAAGCTGGAAAAATCTCCACTACATCACCACGAACTCGGAATTTCCCCCGCTGAAAGTCAATGTCATTGCGCTCAAACTGGATGTCTACCAAATCATTAAGCAGTTTGTCACGGGAAATCTCTAGTCCAGGACGCAGGCTAACCACGCTATCGGAGTATTCCTTAGGCGAACCCAGACCGTAGATACAAGAGACCGAAGCCACGACAATCACGTCATTGCGCTCCAAGAGGGCTGATGTCGCTGAGTGACGGAGCTTGTCAATCTCGTCATTGACCGAGCTATCCTTTTCGATATAAGTATCGCTGGAAGGCACATAGGCCTCAGGCTGGTAGTAATCATAGTAGGAAACGAAGTATTCCACGGCGTTATTGGGGAAGAACTCCTTGAACTCACCATAAAGCTGGCCAGCCAGGGTTTTATTATGGGCAATAACCAGAGTTGGCTTGTTGACCCGAGCGATAACCTGACTCATAGTATAGGTCTTACCAGTACCAGTCGCCCCCATGAGAATCTGAGCTTTCTCGCCCCCCTCTATATTATCCACCAACTGCTCGATAGCCTGGGGCTGATCTCCTGAAGGCTCATACTTAGAAACCAATTCAAATTTATTATCTGTTATTCTGTTAATCATCTTTTATTCCTCAAATTGTGCTTCTATCATTTTACCATATTTGCTCTATTTTCTCTGGATTTGGATGTGAGCTAGTGGTCTGCAACTCTATCATCATCCTTCTTTTATCCCACATTTCATTTACAGACAAAAATAAAGTTCGTTCTAAACTATGCAAATTGTATTTTTGAAACATAGGTAATAAATCTTATTAAAATAACAAAACTATTAATTGCTTGAAAATGATAACTAAAATAGGGCAATCAATAAACACAGAATGTTTCCAAATCGATGAGATTAAGCGATTCATGTTATATAACCTAACATCAACTCATTAAAAATTTGCCATCCTTGCGAATTTCTGATATAATCATACAATATTCTAAAAAGGAGACTAGTATGAAACAAAAAATTATAGCACTTTTACTAACATTCTCTGCGCTACTTACTTTTGCTAGTAGCGTTGTTCATGCGGAAGATAAAGCAACACCTGTGAAATCAAAATATGTTATTTCCAGTGATTCCTCTTTCCCACCTTTCGTTTTTCAAGACAACAACAATCAATATACAGGTATTGATATGGACTTGATCAAAGCCATTGCTAAAGATCAGGGCTTCAATATTACCATTAAAAATCCTGGTTTTGATGTAGCACTAAACGATGTACAAACCGGTCATGCCGATGGTATGATTGCAGGAATGACTGTAACGGATGCACGAAAAAAGACCTTCGATTTCTCAGATTCTTATTATTCAGCAAATTCAATCTTAGCTGTGGCTAAATCCAGCACCATTTCTTCTTATGAAGACTTAAAAGGGAAAACTGTCGGTGTTAAAAATGGGACGTCCTCTCAAACTTTCTTAACTGATAATCAAAAGAAGTATGGTTACAAAATTAAGACTTTTTCTGATGGCGCTTCTCTCTATGATAGTCTGAATTCTGGTTCAGTAGCAGCTATCATGGATGATGAACCTGTCATTAGATATGCCATTAAGCAAGGGAAAAAATTTAAAACACCTATCGAAGGAACTCCTAGCGGTAAATTGGCTTTCGCCGTAAAAAAAGGAAGCAATCCTGAATTGATTAAGATGTTCAACAATGGACTAGCTAACTTGAAAAAGAATGGAACTTACGATAAGATTCTCGAAAAATACCTAGCAGATAATTCTTCTGAATCAGAAGTTGATGAATCAACTATTTTGGGACTCTTAAAGAATAATTATCCTCAACTTCTTAAAGGTTTTGGTGTAACTATCGCTTTAGCACTTCTTTCCTTCGCTATAGCTTTAGTAATCGGTATTATCTTTGGAATGTTTAGTGTCAGCCCATATAAACCACTACGTTGGATTGCTGAAATCTTTGTCGATGTCATTCGTGGTGTGCCACTTATGATTCTAGCTGCCTTTATCTTCTGGGGTATACCGAACTTGATTGAATCAATTACAAATCAGCAAACTCCTATTAACGATTTTGTGGCAGGTACCATTGCCCTCTCTCTTAATTCAGGTGCCTATATAGCTGAGATTGTGCGTGGCGGTATCCAGGCGGTACCTGCAGGACAGATGGAAGCAAGCCGGAGTTTAGGTATTTCCTATTCTAAGACTATGAGAAAAATCATCTTACCACAAGCAACTAAAATTATGCTTCCAAACTTTGTCAACCAATTCGTAATTGCACTTAAAGATACTACAATCGTATCTGCGATCGGACTTGTAGAGCTCTTCCAAACTGGTAAAAATATCATCGCTCGTAACTATCAAAGTTTCCGTATGTACGCTATTCTCGCTGTTTTATATCTTTTAATTATTACTTTCCTTACTAGATTAGCTAAACGCTTAGAAAAGAGGATTCAATAATGGCAAAATTAAAAATTGATGTAAATGACCTTCACAAATACTATGGAGAAAATGAAGTCCTTAAAGGTATCACTGCTAAGTTTTATGAGGGGGATGTCGTTTGTATTATCGGGCCTTCTGGATCAGGAAAATCAACTTTTCTTCGCAGTCTTAACTTACTCGAAGAAGTTACTAGTGGTACCATCACTGTTGATGGTTTTGATCTAACTGACAAAAACACTAATGTAGACTTAGTTCGTGAAAATATCGGAATGGTTTTCCAACACTTCAACCTATTTCCACATATGACTGTTCTTGAAAACATCACCTTCGCTCCTGTTCAGCATAAGCGTATGAGCCAAGCTGAAGCGGATGCCCTGGGAATGGAATTGCTAGAAAAGGTTGGACTCGCTGACAAGGCCGATGCTAGCCCTAATAGCCTTTCAGGTGGCCAAAAACAACGTGTCGCTATCGCGCGTGGCTTAGCCATGAACCCTGATATTATGCTCTTTGACGAGCCTACTTCTGCTCTTGACCCAGAAATGGTCGGTGATGTTCTAAATGTAATGAAAGAATTAGCAGAACAAGGTATGACTATGATTATCGTAACTCACGAAATGGGCTTTGCGCGTCAAGTGGCTAATCGTGTTATCTTTACAGCTGATGGTGAATTCCTTGAAGATGGAAAACCTGACCAAATCTTCGATAATCCTCAGCATCCACGCTTGCAAGATTTCCTAGACAAAGTTCTAAATGTATAAAATAGCTCCGGCAAAAAACATTGCCGGAGTTATTTATTTATCTTTTGAAATAGTAAACTATAAACCAAATTATTTCTCGCGAATCACTTCGACCTTGTAGCCATCAGGATCTTTAACAAAGTAATAGTTTGGTGGATTACCTGGTAGACCCTTTGGTTCGGTAACCTCATAACCTTTAGCACTATGTTCCTGATGGAGAGCCTCAAGATCAGGTGTGCTAAGAGCGATGTGAGCGAATCCATCCCCTACGACATAAGGACCGTGATCATAATTATAAGTTAATTCTAATTCATAGTCGTCACCATCAAGTCCTAGGTATACAATGGTGAAGGCATAATCTGGAAAATCCTTGCGACGCAATTCTTTAAATCCGAAAGCATCTTGATAAAAAGCGATTGATTTTTCAAGGTTCTCCACTCGCAAGCAAGTATGTAGCATTTTTGAAGCCATAAGATATAATTCCTCCTTTTGTACATTATAACATTTTTGAAACCAAGTTCCCATTTATCGATTTTATAAATCGTTATATTTTTTTACAATCAGCATTTTAAAAACAAAAAAGGTCCCTGAGGACCAATTTTAATTATTTGCCAAGTTTTGCTTTAGCTGCATCAGCAAGAGCTGTGAAAGCTGTTGCATCGTTAACAGCCAAGTCAGCAAGCATTTTACGGTTAACTTCAATCTCAGCCAATTTCAAACCATGCATCAATTGTGAGTATGAAAGTCCATTCAAACGAGCTGCCGCATTGATACGTGTGATCCACAATTTACGGAAGTCACGTT